>Ga0209460_1000341_pt1 | contig 47768 bp, 36 predicted proteins | sample EBPBio132013_DNA_FD_185868 | JGI IMG/M metagenome (GOLD analysis project Ga0209460, IMG submission 185868) | Wastewater treatment Type I Accumulibacter community from EBPR Bioreactor in Madison, WI, USA - Reactor 2_5/13/2013_ DNA (SPAdes)... | ecosystem: Engineered > Bioreactor > EBPR >... | reverse complement strand
CGAGGAGTACATGGCCTTTCATCATCGCCAAGAGCGCCAGCGCAACTATGGGTCGGCACCGCAGAACAAAGACATCAAATTGGCTGCGTGATCGCAGGGAAGCCGTAGCTCAAAAGAGCCGCACCCATTACCCAACGAAGTGAGCTGCTTGCCAGCCGCCCAGTTCGGCAAACCGGTATCATCAGCGTCTGTTTTCCCAGCCTGCGTACCCATCACGGGTTCGCTGGCAAGGACGCCCCCGGCAAGCGACCGACGCAGGGGGCATCAATGTGCTTCCCGGGCGAGCGTCTCGTGCTGCGGAAATGGTAACAGGCAGGCCGTGGCGATTTCTGGAAGCGATCCCGGGGGGGGGGTGCTTGGCGCCGCACGCGGCCTCCCCGACTGAGCTGTGGGGTTGCCGCTATTCGTTCGCGAGCACTATTGCGGGTACACAAACTCGACACGCCGCATCTTGGCGCGGCATTCACTCGAGCCACAAGCCCGCGCCACCTTTTCTCGCCCGACGGCGTAGCGAAGCAATTGTTTTCTCGGCACACCGTGTTTGCGCAGGAGTTGATAAACGCTACTCACCCGCTGCTCTGCAATCGCCAGATTGTACGACGCGCTACCCAGATCGTCGGTATGCCCGACCAGTGTCACCACCAGCTTCGGGTCTGCCAGCAGGCGCTGCGCTTGCTGCCGTAGTTTGTAAAGCTCGGCAGGATCGACCGCCGTCGATCGCCTGGCGAAGAAGATGTTTCGCTCGATGTCGACAGTGCTGATGAGTTGCTCGTCAGTGACTAGCGGCGCCGCTTGATCGGGAAGCGATGACGGTGGCTCAAGCGCGGGTGGTTCGCCCGGCAGCGTAGCGGCGCAAGCGGCCAGGATCAGGACCGACAGTGTTGACGAGCAAAGTCCCTTGCGCGTCATGCTAGGCACCCTCTTCCCCGGACCGCCTGACCATCTCGGCCAGCGGCATGCCGACACAGGATTGATCCTTGCCGGGCAGGTGAACAATCAACTCATCCAGGTTGATATGCAATGTTTTCAACACCACACTCGGCAGCCGGGAAAGGGCGTCCGGCAGGATACCTTCCGCAGGTCCCGGCAACAGGGAAAGGGCCGAGATACCCTTCGGCGCCAGGCGCAAGCCCACCCGGCGCTGGTCCCCATGGTGGCGGGTCTTCGTCAGACATTCCTGTGCCACCAGCTTGTCGACCAGCAGACTGCAGGTGGATTGATGAATCCCCATGCGAATTGCCAAGTCGCTGATCCCAATTCCCGGGTGGCGCTCGACTTCCTGGAGAACCCACATCTGGGAACCGGACAGACCACAACGCTCCTCGACCAGACGGAAATGCTGGCGCAGGGAGCCAAAAATCAGGCGGAATTGCTGCAGCACTTCCATTGTCAGCGGCGACGGCGGGGTATCAGAGTTCGTTTTCAAGGTACACATCGAGAATAGGGTTGCAGCAGTCGAGGACATGAATTACATTGCAAGTCAATATTGTTCTTGCCGAACGCCCTAGTGTATTTCATTTCAACGAGGATTCAGTGGGCCTGGCCCCTCATTTTTCATGCTCAACTCGGTCCAGCTCTTCGGTCTGGTTTTACTCGGCGGCCTGGCTGCCGGCGAGCTGTCACGACGCGTACTTTCCCTGCCGCGGACGACGGGCTATGTCGTCTTTGGATTGCTGATCGGGCAAAGTGGCTTGAACTGGATCACGCCGCTCCATATCGACTCGGCACAACTGTTCATTGACCTCGCGCTGGGCCTGATCCTGTTCGAACTCGGCTATCTCGTGCCACGCACCGGCACCCGGGATGGTCTGAACCGTCTACTGGCCGGAATCGGGATCGCCCTCGCCTCTGGCCTGCTGATGTTCGCGGTCTTCACCTTCTGGGATTTCAATACGCGTGCTGCGGTCTTTGCCTCTGCACTTTGTCTGGCCACCTCGCCTGCCATCACCATAGCCACCTGCAGCGACGTCGGCGCCAAGGGGGAACGCACCGGGCTGCTATACACGATGGTGGCGATCAACGGCGGGGTCGCCTTCACCGCGGTCGCACTGATGGCGCCTTTCCTGACTGAAACCGCGACGCTAGACGACGCGACACTCCTGGCCGATGCGCTGGGCAGCATTGGCGCTTCGCTGCTGCTGGGCGGCGTGTGCGCCGGTCTGGTCTTGCTCGCCGCGGGAAGGCTTGGCCGACAGGTCGAACACCAGCACCTGCTGATTCTCGGTTGCATCGTACTCGGCGTCGGCACCGCCATCCACCTCGAGGTTTCCGTCTTCCTTCCGATGTTGATCTTTGGCATCCTGGTGCAAACCTGCGACCGCGAACAAAAGGTCGTCGCCATCCGTATTGCCGGCGATGCACGGGTCTTCATGGTCGTCACCTTCGTCCTGGCCGGTGCTGCGCTCGATGTTGTCTACCTGCAGCAGTTCTGGCCGGAAGCGCTGCTGATTGCGCTGATTCGCCTTACCGGTCAGTTCCTGGCTGCACGGCTCGCCGGCAGGCGCCTGGGACTCTCGCAGCGAGAGAGCCTGCTGCTGAGTATCGGCCTGCAGCCGATGTCGAGCGTCGCTCTGGTGTTGCTGGTCAACACCCAGACGCTGTACTCGGGCATGCCGCCGATGCTGGTCGGTATCCTGATGGCAACCATCCTGCTGATGCAGTTGTTCGGGCCACTGGCTACTCAAACCGCCATCAAGGGCTTTGGTGAAGCGACCAGGCTAATGCCAAAGCGCCTTGATAGTCCCGCTACGCCGTTCCCCTGAAGAGCATGATCGCCATGAGCAAACGTCCCCTTCGCATCGGGCTATCGGCCCGCATCTACCACCCGCAGCCGGGCGCGACCGGGTTGCAGTCCAAGTCGTTGCAATACCTGGAGCAATCGGTCGCGCACTGGGTCATGTCCCGCGACGTCATGGTCTTCATGATTCCCTCGGTCAGCGGCGACGGCATCGTTCACCGCAGCAGCATCCGCCTCTCGGACTATCCACAGTATCTCGACGGTCTGGTGTTGCAGGGCGGCGCGGATATCTGCCCGCAGTGTTACGGCGAGGAGCCGCTGCACCCGGACTGGGCCGGCGACCGCCTGCGTGATGCCTACGAGATGGAACTGTTCCACGAATTCGTCGAAGCCGGCAGGCCAGTGCTCGGAATATGCCGCGGCGCGCAGTTGATCAATGTCGCGCTGGGCGGCACTCTCTACCAGGACATTGCCACCCAGGTGACGCCGGCAGGCGTTCACGTACATGCCGACTACGATCGCCACTTCCACGACATCGTTTGGGACACCGGTTCCGGTCTCGCACGCCTGTACCCGAAGATGACGCGCGGCAGCACCGTCTCCATTCATCATCAGGCGATCCGGGCGCTGGGCCGGGGTCTGCGTATCGAGGCGCGCGGTGCTGATGACGAAATGGTCGAGGCTGTCCGGCTCGAAGGCAAGCCCTACGTCCTCGGTCTGCAATGGCACCCCGAGTTTCATCCGCCCGGCTGCCCGACGCTGCTGGACTGCACGCCGATTCTGGACGAGTTCCTGACCGCCGCGCGAGGCCGGCTATGGTGATTCGCGCTCGCCTGCCCAAGACCCGACGACTTCCCGTGCGGCGCGCTGACCAGGGCCATCCTGGCGACTGCCTGCGCAATGTCTGACGACCTGTTCGCCCCCCTGCGCAGAGGCTGGGAGACCCTGCTCGAGCGACTCTTCTTCCTGCCACCGTTTCCGGAAAACATCGACTCGCTGGCCTTGTTCAGTCTGCTACTGGTCGTAGGGCTGCTGATCGGTGAGTGGTTGCACGCCCGCGTCGGCTGGCCAAGGGTGATCGGCTATGTGCTCGCCGGTACCATCTTTGGACCGTCACTGCTCGGCTGGATCAGCATTGAGGCATTGGCGCAGGCGCGGCCGATAGCGGACGCAGCCCTCGGGCTGCTGATGCTCGAGGTCGGCCGACGGCTCGACATCGGCTGGCTGCGACACAATCCGGAACTGCTCCGCAGCACGCTGATGGACATCAGCCTCACTTTCACCCTGATCTTTTCCTTTGCCCTCCTGCTGATCGGGCAAAGCCCCGCCTGGGCGGCCGCCACGGCCGCAGTCACGATGGCTTCAGCACCCGCAGTCGTGTTGCTGACAATCGAGGAGTCCAAAGCGCAGGGTGTGGTAACGGAACGGATCGTCCTGCACACGGCGATCGCTTCTGCGGCCTCCTTCGTCGTCTTCACGCTGGTGCTCGGCGTCATCCACGCCGAGCAAAGCGAAGACTGGCTGAATGCCCTGGTCCATCCGCTGTGGGTCGCCGTCGGCGCGCTGCTCATCGCCTGGGCGGTTGCCCGTCTGGCGCTGCTTATCGCCCGCTTGCTACCGAAACGGTCGCTGGCCCAGGTCTTCATCCTCGTCGCCAGCGCCTTGCTGGCCGTTGGCCTGGCCCGCATGCTGGCGGTCCCGGTATTTCTGACGCTGTTCCTGATGGGTGTCCTGCTGGCGCAGATCGATGAGCGGCAAACGCTGCGCTACACCGCTCTCCCCGAAGGCCACTGGCTGCTCGCCATCATTCTCTTTGTCATCGTTGGCGCCTCACTGCCGTGGCAGGAGTTCACCTGGCTGACCGGACTGCAGGCGATTGGACTGCTGCTCGTTCGTGCCGCGGCCAAGGCGGCAGCGCTGGCTGCTGCCGGCGGCAGCCTGCCGCTGTCGAAGCGGCTGCTGGTCGCCACCGGCATCCAGCCGCTGTCGGCAACGGCTGTCTTCATGGCCTATGAAATCGCCGGCCTGTACCCGGAAGTCGGTCGTTCGGCGCTGGCTCTGTCGCTCTTCGCCGCCGCTCTCATGGAACTGGCCGGACCGGCGCTGTGCCGCATCGCGCTGCGCAAGTCAGGCGAAACCGCAGGCAGCGAAACGGGCAAGGGAGGTATCGGATGAGCAAGTCTCTGGGGGAATTCAGGCACAGCGAACCGCTGACGCTGGGCGTTGAACTGGAACTGCAACTGCTGTCCCGGCACGACTTCGATCTGACCCGTGGCGCGACCGACCTGCTGGCCAGCCTCGACTACGACGGACGCTTCGGCGACATCAAACTGGAGATTACCGAGAGCATGATCGAAGTCAGCACCCTGCCACGGGCAAGCGCAGGAGGCATCGCCGCCGATCTCGCAGGCCTGCGCGAGATCCTGCGGGTACATTGTGCGCGCAACCACATTGCCGTCTGTGGCGGTGGCACGCATCCCTTCCACCGCTGGCCGGAACGGCGCATCTGCAGCGGCGAGCGCTTTGACGCGCTGTACCAGCGCTACGGCTACCTTGCCAAGCAGTTCACTGTCTTCGGCCAGCACATCCACGTCGGCTGCACTTCGGCCGACGATGCGATCTGGCTCACGCAGGCGCTCGGCGTGTACGTGCCGATATTTGTCGCTCTCTCGGCTTCGTCGCCATTCGTTGACGGTGTCGACACCTTTTTCCAGTCGGCCCGTCTCAACGCCGTCTCGGCCTTTCCGCTCAGCGGGCAGTGCCCGCCGCTCGCCAACTGGGAGGAGTTCGTCCGCTATTTCGGCATGCTGCAAGCCTGCGGCATCGCGGCCAGCATCAAGGACCTGTACTGGGACGTGCGGCCCAAGCCGGAATTCGGAACGGTCGAGATTCGCGTCTGCGACACGCCACTGAGCATCGAGAGTGCCACCGCTCTGGCGGCACTGGCACAGGCACTGAGCCGCTGGCTGCTGCGCACGCGGCCGGATCTGCAGGTAGCGCGGCAGGTGCATGTCGCGCGTTACAACAAATTCCAGGCCTGCCGATACGGCATGGCGGCGATGATTTCCGATCCAGTCGCGCTCGGCCAGCGGCCGCTGCGGGAAAGTCTCGCCGAGCTGCTGGAATTGCTGGCGGCAGATGCCCACGAACTCGGCTGTAAGCCATGGCTCGATCACCTGCAGCCACTGCTCGCCGATGATGCGTCCGACGCCGCCTGGCTACGCGGCATGCAGCGAGTGCATGGCAACCTGAATGACGTGGCCCGCGAAGCGGCCGAACGATTGCTCGCCCGCGCAGCCCACGAACCCCGGGAGATCTGACGATGAAACGCCGGCTGACGATGCTTTCGCTGGTCCTTGCCACCACCATTTCTACCGCCCGGGCCGTTCCGAGCTGCGAGTTTGACGCAGTCGCGGCCGGCAGCGGAAGGATCGGCCAATGGATCGACAAGGACAACTGGCTGGCGGTCGAGAATCAGCGCGTCAGCCTGCAGGCAGCCGACGTGTTCATGCCTGCCCGGCGGCTTCGCCCGGCCCCCGGCGGCGAAGCCCTGCGCGCCGCACCGCGCCCGCTCGAGATCGATCGCCTGGAGACCACCGACCCGCTCGATGGCCGCAAACGCGACCTCGGCTTCCTCCTCGACAGCCGCCTCAATGTCGACGGGGTCCTTGTCCTCCACAACGGGAGAATCCTCAGCGAACGTTACCGCAATGGCCTGCGCGCCAGCGAGCCGCGACTGTTGTTGCAGGCGACGAGACCGTTGCTGGCGCTTTTGGGTGCGATGAGTATCGCCCAGGGCAAACTGACGGGAGACAAGTCCGTCACCCGTTTCATCCCTGCCCTGAACAACCAGCCGGGCTTGCGTAAGCTGTCGGTTCACCGCCTGGTGCAGGGCCAGGAGCGGCATGCCTGGTCACCGGAAGATCTGGCGCAGTGGCGCCAGGCAGGGGGCTGGACAAGCAGTCAGCCGACGACAGGTATCCGTTCGTGGCTCTCTCAACCCGGCCGCTGGGACAAGCCACTGGTCGAGCAGGAAGTTCCCCCGTTCGCCGGCAACCCGGACGACGACATGCTGGCCTGGCTGCTGGCCGAGAGTAACGCCATCCCGCTGGCCCGTCTGTTCTGCGAGCAGTTGCTGATACGTAGTCGGCATGAACAGCCGGTGTTCTGGTTGACTGACGCACAAGGTATCGAACTTGCCGAGGGTCTGGGTATGTCGCTGCGCGACTTTGGCCGCCTGGGCCAGTTGCTCCTCGATGCCCGCGTCAGCCGCAGTCGCAGCCGAATCCCCGCCTGGTTCGTCGAGACGTTGACCGCCTCGTCAGGCATCCGCAATCCGGAAGTGCCCGGGCTGCCGAAGGGCAGCGAGCAACGCTATGGCTTCATGCACCTCGGCGGCAAACCCAACCGGGTGGCCATCATCGGTCCCCATGGCACCAGCCTGTATGTCGATTTCGACCGACGACTGGTAATCGCGGTGTACGCCACCTATCCGCGAACGGGCACACCGGCGCTGCTGGCGACCCTTGAGCAGTTCTGGAAAGTCGTCGACCAGGCCGTCAGCCAGCCACGGCAACGCTGAGCATGATCTGGCCACCCCCGGATGATGAGACAAGAGGCAGGTAGGGAAGCGATGGGTATAGGTCGCGCCATATTCTGCTGGCTTGACCCCGCGTCCCAACGTGACCCGCTGAACCGACTCGCACCCCGGATTGCTGCCGTGTGACTCGCATTCAGGAACGATTGCCCGACTACCGTAGAACGGGTACCGGAGCCCGCCTGCTGCCGCGCGGTCAGCTCGAATTGCGGGTCAACCAGGAACTGCCGGACCCGACGCGGCGCATCCTCACCTGCTGCGAACTGGGCCACGTGTCGACGCTGGCGGCGTCGACCCTGCGTGAGATGGGGTTCCTGCACACCGTCGCGCTCGACGGCGGAATGAAGGCCTGGCGCGAAGCCGGCTACCCGCTCGCAACCGGTCCCGCCATGACGCGTGCGGCGCCGGCTTCCGGGTAAGCCGGCAGCCAAGCTTGTTGCGGCTGCGGTGCGGCGGGAAGCGCGCACGCTCGGGCACGCGCTGACCATGGACGTCTGCCCATGCCTGTTGTCAGGGCCAGCGAAAGCACCGCCGTCGCGCGAACCGTAAGTATTCGCGCCCTGGCGACGACGAAGCTCCATCGCAAATCGTGGAGGCTTCCATGTCCTGGCATTCCCTGACAAGTCCGCTGCTCCTCGCCCTTGCTTGCGGCGCTCTCGATGCCGCTCCGGCAAGCACCTGCCAGCGCAGCAGCCCGCCGCATACGGTGGCGCTGGTCGAACTATTCACCTCGGAAGGATGCAGCAGTTGCCCGCCTGCCGACCGCTGGCTGAGTACGCTGGCGGCGCGCTACGGACCCGAGCAAGTCGTACCGCTGTCGCTGCATGTCGATTACTGGGACTACATCGGCTGGCAGGACCGCTTTGCCCAGGCGCAGTTCAGCGAACGCCAGCGCCAGTTGGGACAGCGCTCGGCCAGTCCCGTCGTCTACACCCCCGAGGTGTTCGTCGGCATGCGCGAATTGCGTGGCTGGCACGATGCAGCCAGCTTCGAGCAGCGGCTGCGTCAGATCAATCGTCAGCCGGCCCGCGCGGACATCCGCCTGGCGATGAAGGGCGGCGAAGCCGGAGCGCTCGCCGTCGACGCCCAGTTCCGCGCGCCGGCCGGCGAGGATGGCCGGAACAGCCTGCAAGGCGTGCTCGTGCTCTACGAAGACCGTCTCGAATCGAGTGTGCGCCGCGGCGAAAACCGCGGGGCGACGCTGCGCCACGACCATGTCGTGCGTTACTGGTCGCCACCCTTCCCGCTGCGCGCCGACGGCACGCTGCAGACACTGCGCCGCACGCTGGAGCTTGACGCCGAATGGAACACGACCAAACTGGGCCTTGCCGCCTTTGTCCATGACAGCCGGACGGGCGAAGTGCTGCAGGCGATCTCACTGCCGGTCTGCGTCGCGACAGTGAGGTGAACGGGCGGCGCGGTCACGCGGCATTGGCGTTCGCCGCCAGGAAATCCATCAGCACCCGGACCCGATGCGAGACATGGCGGTTGCCGGGAAGCATCGCGTAGATGCCGAGTTCGGGAATCGGAAAAGCCGCGAGAATCTGCTCGACCCGGCCGACGGCGAGCAGGTCGGCGACGATGAAATCCGGCTGCAAGGTGATGCCCAGCCCCAGCGCCGCGCCCTCGCTCAGCACGTCGCCATTGTTGGCGTTGATTCGGCTGCGCAGCAGGTAGGTCTGCAACTGGCCGTCAACGAGGAAGTGCCAGTTTTGTGCCGCGCCACTGCCCGAATAACCCAGGCACTCGTGATGCTCGAGTTCCGCCGGGTGTTGCGGTCGGCCATGGCGGGCCAGGTACTCGGGGGCGGCGACGACCAGCAGGCGACTGCTGCCGATCTTGCGCGCCACGTCGCCAGGGTCGAGCCGGCGCGTGATACGGATCGCGAGATCGATGCCCTCCTCGATCAGGTTGATGCGCCGGTCGCTGTAATCCATGTCCAGGCTGACCTCCGGATGGCGTTGCGAGAAGTCGAGCAGCAAGGGCGCCAGCCGTTTGATGCCGTAACTGAGCGGCAGGCTGATGCGTATGTTGCCGCGCGGCGTCAGGCGTTCCTCGGCAACGTCGGCCTCGGCGGTGTCGACCAGATTCAGGATGACCCGGCATTTCTCGAGATACGCCGCACCGGCTGAGGTCAGCGCCAGCCGCCGCGTACTGCGGGCCATCAGCTTGACCCCGAGGTGGTTCTCCAGCGCAGCGATCTGCCGTGTCACCACCGAGCGGGCGACGCCGAGTTGCAGCGCCACGGCCGAAAAACTGCCGAGTTCGGCCACGCGCATGAAGAGGTGCATTGCCTCCAGTCTGTCCATTGTTGCTTCTTTCGCAATAAATATTTGCCGATTGTCGGCTATTTCCGATCAAGCTGGACGTTTAGAGTACGGCCATCGCTTGCGGAGTTGCCCGAATGACAGCTGCACTACCCGTTTTCTTCGTCCCGCACGGCTCCCCCGGCTTTGCCCTGCGGCCCGGTGCGGCCGGCGCCGCCATGGTGGCCGCGGTGGGCGGGCTGCCGCTGCCGCGCGCCATCGTCATCGTCAGCGCGCACTGGGATACGCCGGTGCCGACCGTCGGCTTTGCCGAACGCCCGCACACCATTCACGACTTCCAGGGCTTCCCGAAGGAACTGTATGCCCTGAACTATCCGGCGACGGGTTGCCGCGAAGCCTCGCGCGAGATCGTCAAGGCGATTGCGGCGGCCGCTCTGCCGGTCCAGGAAGATCACGCCCGCGGCCTCGACCACGGCGCCTGGATCCCTTTGCGCCTGATGTTTCCCGAGGCCAACGTACCGGTGGTGCCCATTTCCATACAGAGCGCAGGCGGTCCGCAACAGGCGTGGCGCCTCGGCCGGGCGCTGGCGCCGCTGGCCGCCCAGGGCTTCCTGATCATCGGCTCGGGGAACGTCACGCACAACCTGCGTGACTATCAACTCGCCGCGCGTCACGCCGGGCAGACCCCGGCCTATGTCCGCGCCTTCTCCGAGTGGATCGCGAATCGCCTCGCCAGCCACGACATCGCGGCCCTGCTCGACTATCGCCAGCAGGCGCCGGGCGCCGTCCAGGCGCACCCGAGCGAGGAACATCTGCTGCCGCTGTTTGTCTCGCTGGGTGCCGGTGGCGAAAGGGCAAGCGTGCAACGCTTCCATGCCGGCATCGACGACTACGTCATCGCCATGGACGCCTATTCATTTTTTCCGCCGTCAGGAGGTACTGCATGAGCGAGCGCTACACATCCACCGCCAAGGCCCTGCACTGGCTGATGGCCGTTCTCTTTTTCGGACTGCTGGCGCTGGGTTTCTACATGCACGACCTGCCGCTCTCGCCCGAGAAGCTGAAACTCTATTCCTGGCACAAGTGGGCCGGCGTCACGGCCTTCCTGCTGGTCTGGGTGCGGCTGTTCTGGCGCCTCACGCATCGCCCCCCCGCCCTTCCGGCGAGCATGCCGCGAGCGCTGCAGTTCGCCGCCCACGCCGGTCACTTCCTCCTCTACGCGCTGATGTTCGCCATTCCGCTCTCCGGCTGGCTGATGAGTTCAGCCAAGGGCTTCCAGACAGTGTGGTTCGGTGTCCTGCCGATCCCCGATCTGCTGAACAAGAACAAGGAACTGGGCGACCTACTGCAGACCGTCCACATGAGCCTGAACCTGCTCTTCGTGGCGACCATCGTCGGCCATGTCGGCGCCGCCCTCAAACACCACTTCATCGACAAGGACGACATCCTGACCCGCATGTTGCCCGTCCATTCCCGGGAGAACTGAGATGCAACGACTCGCTTTCGCCTTCAGCTGCACCCTGGCCACTGCCCTGTCAGCCCACGCCGTCGAATACACCCAGGTCCAGGCCGACAAGAGCAGCATCCAGTTCACTTACAAGCAGATGGGTGTCGCCGTCGACGGCAGATTCAAGCGCTTTTCCAGTCAGATCGCTTTCGACCCGGCGAAGCCGGCCACCGCCCGCGCCGCTTTCGATGTCGAACTGGCCAGCGTCGATACCGGCGCGGCGGAAGGCGACGAAGAGGTCGCCGGCAAGGCGTGGTTCAACACCCGCGCCTTCCCGACGGCCCGATTCGTTTCCGGCAGCGTCAAGGCGCTCGGCGGCAACCGTTACGAAGTCGCCGGCCAGTTGAGCATCAAGGGCCGCACGCAGGATGTCGTCGTCCCCGCCACGTTCACGGCGCAGGGCAACAGCGGCGTCTTCGACGGCAGTTTCACCATCCGCCGCGCCGACTTCGCGATCGGCGAAGGCAGCTGGGCCAAGTTCGACGTCGTCGCCAACGACGTCCAGATCCGGTTTCGCATCAGCGCCGCCGGCAAGTAAGCCTCAACCCCCACAGGAGCCTCAACATGAAAAAATCGACCCACCCCACCGCCACCCTTGCCACCCTCGCCACCATTACCCTTGCCGCCGTCGCCAGCACCCAGGCGCTCGCCGCACCGGAGACTTACGTGGTCGACGCCAACCATACCTACCCGCGCTTCTCCTACAGCCACTTCGGCTACTCGACGCAACTCAGCCGCTTCAACAAGACCACCGGCAAGGTGGTGCTCGACAAGGCCGCGAAGACGGCGACGGTGGATATGGAAATCGATGCCCGCTCGGTCGACACCGGATCGACGATCTTCGACGAGCACATCCAGGGCGAAGACTTCCTCGATACCGCGCGCTACCCCACCGCCACCTTCCAGTCGACCCGCGTGATCTTCGCCGACGACAAGCCAGTTGCCATCGAAGGCAAGCTGACGCTGAAGGGCGTGACCCGCCCGGTGACGCTGACCGTCACCTCGTTCCAGGCGATGCCCCACCCGATGCTGAAGAAGGACGCGATCGGCGCCAATGCCTGGACCGTCGTCAAGCGCTCGGATTTCAACGCCGGCAAGTACGCGCCGAACGTCGGCGACGAGGTGCGCATCGACATCGCCATCGAAGCGATCCGGCAGTAAGTCTTTCCATTGCCCACTGGAGACACCACATGTTGACCCTGCGCCTCGCCGCGGACCGCGGCCATGCCGACCACGGCTGGCTGCAAAGCCACCACTCGTTCTCGTTCGCCGATTACCACGACCCGGCTCACATGGGCTGGGGCAACCTGCGCGTCATCAACGACGACCTGATCGCGCCGAGCGGCGGCTTCGGCATGCACGGCCACCGCGACATGGAAATCATCACCTATGTCACGGCCGGCCTGCTCGCCCATCGTGACAGCATGGGCAACGGCACCGCCATACCGCCCGGCGATGTGCAGCGGATGAGCGCCGGGAGCGGCATCCGCCACAGCGAGTTCAATCACGCCCCCGATGCGTGGACCTGCCTCCTGCAGATCTGGATCGAACCGCGCGAAACGGGCATTGCCCCTGGCTATGAGCAGAAGACGATCCCCGAGGCCGAAAAACGTGGCCGCTTGCGACTGATCGCCTCGGAGAATGGTGCCGATGGCTCGGTGACCATCCATGCTGACGCCGCGCTGTACGCAGGATTATTCACCGGCGAGGAATCCGCCACCCTGCCGCTCGACCCGGCACGCAAGGCCTACGTGCATCTGGTGCGCGGCAGCCTGACGGTCAACGACCAGACCCTGCGCGCCGGCGACGCCGCCCTGCTGGCCAACGAAAACAGTCTGCGGCTGGGCGGTGGCGACGATGCCGAAGTCCTGGTTTTCGATCTCGCACCCTGATCGGTTCCACCGCGCACGGCGCCACAGCAACGAGCAGATTCACGCCGCGAACGGTCCTCGCGTCAGGCAGTCTGCGAGCGGCGATCTGCTCGCCATTCTCCGGTGCCGATTGACCGCGGTGGACGCGGCCACCTATACTCGCCGGGGAGCAAGCGACTGCCCCGCTCCACGTCCATTCCGGGAACGTCCCGCTCCCTCCTGCAACCGAAAGCGGAATGCCAAACATGCTGATCAAGTTGAATCCCCTCGCGAAGTGCCTTCTGGCAGCCCTTTCCCTATCCGCAGCCGCTGTCGGCCAGTGTGCCGACAGCGCGCCGGGAACCCGGGTCAAGGTGGAAGGATCCCCGTATTACCTCGACGAGGCGGCGGTGCAAATGAAGAATGATGTCGCGACGTTCAAGCTGTACACGGCGTTCGAGGCAAGCGACCCGGGGACCGACAGCACGCTCAATTGCGCCACCCGAGAGTTTTCCGCCCGCACCGGTGAGCAATGGTCGGCTCCGTACCGGATTCTCGCCGGCGAAGCCCTTTACCCCGTGGGCAAGAAGCTGTGCGACTGGGACGCCAAGGGGTTCTTCCAGCGGTTTTCGTTCTGATCGCCGAGCTCGGGTAGCGCGTCGGCGGTCGCCCGGTGCGCCACGCCGCTCCCGACTGCCAGCGTTCGGCGCACCCGTTGGCGAGACCACAGGATCCGCCGCGCGCGCCATGGCCCCCCACCCCTTGCCGCTCGCCTGCGCTGATCGGCTGGTGGTCGCTCACGCCAACGTTACCAGCGGACGGGGCGAGAGCACCCGCGTCGTCATCGTGAATTCGGAGCGGCAGGCCTCCTACCCCCGGAATTGTCGTCCGTTACAGCGCAATGCTCTGCGGCCGCATTGGACCACACTGAAAGTCACGGCAAGCCTGGCAAGCCCAGCTCCTTGAGAAAGGCATTGTGTTTCTCCCTTGCCTTCTCGATGTTCTGCGCCAGAGCAATCAATTCGGCGTTGACCTCCTCCAGAACCACTTCCTCTTCCGCTTGCGCCGTGCTGATGTAGCGCGAGATGTTCAGGTTGTAGCCGTTGGCCTCGATTTCATCCATAGCCACGCGGCGGGCGTAGCGGTCTGCTTCGCGGCGGAACTGATAGGTGACGATGATTGCGTCGAGGTGCTCCGGCAGCAGCCGGTTTTGCCGCTTGCCCTTCTCGAAATGCTCGGCGGCATTGATGAACAGCACGTCATCGGGCTTCTTGCATTTCTTCAACACCAGAATGCACACCGGAATGCCGGTGGAGAAAAACAGATTGGCGGGCAGGCCGATCACCGTGTCGATATGGCCGTCTTTCAACAGCTTGGTACGGATGCGTTCTTCCGCGCCACCACGGAACAGCACGCCGTGGGGCAGGATGATCGCCATCACGCCCTCGGGCTTCAGGTAGTGAAAGCCGTGCAGCAAAAAGGCGAAGTCGGCGGCGGACTTGGGGGCCAAGCCATAGTTCTTGAAGCGCATGTCTTCGCCCAGCGCGTCCGTCGGCTCCCAGCGGTAGCTGAAGGGCGGATTGGCCACCACCGCATCGAACTTCGGCATCCTGGCCGGGTTCATCTCGCGCAGCCTGTCCCAATCGTTGGTCAGTGTGTCGCCGTGATAAATCTCGAACTCGGAATCCTTCACCCCGTGCAGCAGCATGTTCATGCGCGCCAGGTTGTAGGTGGTGATGTTCTTTTCCTGACCGGCGATCTTGCCGATGGTGCCGCCCGCGTCCTTCAGTCGTTGGCGAATGTTCAGCAGCAGCGAGCCTGAGCCGCAAGCAAAGTCTAATACGCTGTCAAGATGCTTTTTGGGACCCGTAGCGGGTTCCTGGCTGTCCAGTGTGACGATGCCGGAAAGGATGCTGGAAATCTGTTGCGGCGTGTAGAACTCGCCCGCCTTCTTGCCGGAGCCGGCCGCAAACTGGCCGATCAGGTATTCATAGGCGTCGCCCAGCGTGTCTTTTTCGGTGGAAAAGTGTGCGAGCCCCTCGGCAATCGCCTTGATGATGGTGCAGAGCTTGGCGTTTTGCGCCGTGTAGCCCTTGCCCAGCTTTTCCGAATTCAGGTTGATCTCGGAAAACAGCCCGCCGAAAGTGCTGGCGAAGGATTCGTTCTCGATGTAATCGAAGCCCTTTTTCAGCGTATGCAGCAATTCCCCATTCTGCGTGCGCGCCATTTCCGCGATGCTGCCCCACAGGTAGGCGGGCTGGATCACGTAATGCGTCTTGCGGCGCATCTGCTTTTCAAACTCGGCGGTGTCCTCAGGGTTCTGCGCGTACCACACGGCCAGCGGCGTGCGGCGGTCGCCGACATCCAGCTTGGGGTAATCCGGCCCCAGCTCCTTGTGCGCCGCCGTCTCGTAGTTGTCCGACAGATAGCGCAGGAACAGGAAGGACAGCATGTAATCGCGGAAGTCGTCCGCGTTCATCGCCCCGCGCAGTTGGTCGGCGATGCCCCACAGGGTGTTGCCCAGTTGCTTTTGGTCCTGGTCGGTCATGTCATTTTTTATCCGTAGCCGGCCATGCATCGTGTTCTTGCTCCATCAACTCAGGATTGGCATAAGAACTCAAAGCGCCGCGCAGGCTTTTCTGGTCATTCTCACGTAACGCCGAGTCGGCAATCGCTTCTTCTGCCGCCATCTGTTGCAGCACGATTTGCACCAAGCGGAACTTCTCGGCGCGAGAGAAGTTGGCAACCAAGGGCAAAAGCTCGTTGATCGTCATGGCACGTTCTCCGTGCTGGGGAATCGTTGCTGCGGTATTTTCACAGTCCCGAGTCGTCCTTATGGCGTATAGCCATGGCTTTTTGGCTGATCGCTTCGATGCTCTCGTCCTCATTCATACCTTGCCGCCAGCCGGTATAGTCAAAGGGTTCGCGCTGGATCAGCGCAATAAAACGCTCCATCTCGATGTCACCCAAGTATTTGGCGAGAATTTGCGCTCCTTTTACCCGTATTTCGGTATCGGTCATCATGGAAAAATCTCCCTAACAAAATCAATGGGATGCTTGATGGCAAGCGTTTGGAAGATAGCGGCTTTTTTCAGGATGCCTTTATCGGTTGTCAAAAAACAGTCTGCCTCAGCCGTAACCGCACAAGCAATATGCAAGGCGTCCATCGCCTTCAGGCCGAGTTGGTGAAGCTGCCTGGCTTGCTCGATAAGCGAAGGTGTTTCCGTAATGTCGTGTTTCGCATATTTTCTCCAGTGGCCGATCTGTTCTTTGCGCTCCCAGAAAGGATTCTTTTCATTTTCGTAGTCGAGAATATAAGACCAGACCAGATCATGTTCACCCGACCGAATTGATTCCTGAATGGCCAGCTTGGCCTCCGATTCAAGGCGGATGACGAGGCTGGACTGATCATCGAATGGACGATTGAACATGCAATTGTCAAGGTAGAGTTTCATGTTTTACTCGTCACCAAGCACGGGAAAAAGCTGCTGCATCAAGCCCTTCTTGTGGGTCTTGAGCGCGGCGAGTTTTTGGGTTTGGGCGGTGATTAGTTCGTCGAGGTAAGCGAGGCAATCGGCGATTTCTTGTTGCTCGGGGATGCTTGGAAATATGACTTGGGCTCCAAGAATATTATCGCTGTAGAGCCTTTGAATGGCACCGACACTTGGTGCCCAATTAATCAGTTGGTAGAGATAGAATAGAAAGCCATCTGCAATTAATTTTTCGTTGTTATCGAGCCAAACGATGTTCGAATCTTGGAAGTAGGCAAGCTCACCTTTATAGCGAACCGTCCTTCCAATTGTTCCTGCGGCAGAAATAAGTACGGCCCCATTTTTCGGAAACGGAAAATTGTTCCTGTAGCTTTCAAAGATTTCTTGCGAAATATATGCGTCTGGAACACCGCCAAAAGTACCAATTTTATAAAACGGTATATCACCCCGAGGGTTGGTTTGCCCCTTGAAGATCCGCTTGCACATCCGCACGCTTCCGACTTCACTCAGCCGCTTCTCCTCCCACTTCCCCGCCTCCCGAAACCCGGGGAAGCGCAATCTGGGCAGGGTTTCGCCTTCGGCGGGGAAAAGCTTCTGCATCAGCCCTTTTTTATGGGTTTTGAGCGTGTCGAGTTTTTGCGCCTCCAGAGTGATCAGATCGTCAAGGGAAGCGAGGCAGTCGGCGATTTTTTGTTGTTCTTGTATTGACGGAAGGAAAACAATAAGGCGCTTAAGGTCATCGGTTTCGATCTTTCCTGCGCCTATACCTGTCTCATTGATTGGAACTCGCGATCCAAATGAAATTAACTGGTGGAGCAAGAAGGTTCCGCTTATGCCGTCGCCAATCTCTAACGCCTTAACATCTTGATTAAAGGCTACGTCAATGGTTGCTATGCCCATAGGAACCCGATTAAAGAGCATGCTTCCACGAACAAGAATTAACAGGCTCCCTTTTGGGGCAATACGCGTTCCATTTCCTATGGCTAACGCCGTTACATTCAATTCAGACTTATTGATGTTTGTCTCATACATGGACGAAGCACTGATCCAAGGTATTGAACCACCCCAATACTCGGCAACGTCTTTAGATGGCGTGCCACCAGAAGAAAACTTTGTGATTTCTCCCAACGGACATGAATGCCACTTCTCCGCCTCACGAAACTCAGGAAAGCGCAGCTTGGACACCAACCCGTGCTTCTCTGCCTTATTGCTCATACGCCCCCAGCCCTGAAATCTCGCGCGCTTGCGCGAGTTTGTGCAACAGCGGGATGAGGTCGTCCATCAGCGCCAGTTCGGCTTTGGTACGGGCTTTCCAGCCCAGTGCCAGCGGGGCCATGAGGTCGCTCAGTTGTTCGCCGTCGAAGATCATGCGGCGCAGGATGGCGTCGACAAAATCTTGCAGGGCGGCGGCAGCCAGTCCGTGCTTGCCGGCGATGTCGGCCAACTGGCGGGCATGCTTGTCGACCTTGAAGCGCTCGAAGCCGGCGCGGATGGCGGCTTCGTCCAGTCCCTTGCCCACTTCCAGCGTGTCGATGTAGTCGGCGATGTCGTCGCGCGCGTCGATGAACTTGGCGTCGGACTGGATGAGGCCGATGAGCTGTTCGCGGCTCATCTTCTGCTTGCCCGGTGTTTCGCTCGCGTAGCGGGCGATGAGCGCCATGATGTAGTCGTAATCGATGAGGGCGCTGGCGAACAGCACGAACTCGAAATCGAGCTGCTGCACCTCTGGATCGGCTTTCCCGTCGTGCTTGTCCTGTTGCGCTTTCAGGCGCTGGGCGGTTTCCAGATAGGTGCTGCGGAAGCTTAGTAACTGATCTTTCGGCAGGGCGGCCTCTATCCTGGCCTTCTGGTCTGGCTCAAGTTCGGTGTACTGGTCAAGCTGCGTCTTCAGGCGCTGCACTTCCTTGAAGCGGTTGACGAACTCGATGCGGGCGCCGTCGCCCTTCAGGTTGTAGACCTGCTCGGGTTCGCAGACCAGGTTCTTCTTTTCCATGAATCCCGCCATGCGCGCGACCGCCGCCTCGTACTTGCGGATGACTTCCACGGCCGGCTCGACCAGCCAGATTTCCTTGGCGGGCCTGGCGGCCTGGCCGGAAAAGAGGCCGATGGCGGCGTCGACCGCATCTTGTTGCTGGCGAAAGTCGAGGATGTTGCCGTAGGGCTTGGTGTCGTTGAGCACGCGGTTGGTGCGCGAAAGCGCCTGGATCAGGCCGTGGTATTTGAGGTTCTTATCGACGTAGAGGGTGTTGAGGTATTTGGAATCGAAGCCGGTGAGCAGCATGTCCACGACGAGGGTGATGTCGATCTTCTGCGCGTGGGGCAGGTCGGCATTGGGATATTGCTGGTCCTTGATGCGCTTTTGCACGTCCTGATAGTAGAGGTCGAATTCGCCGATGCCGTGGTTGCTGCCGTACTGGGCGTTGTAGTCGGCGATGATGGCCTTGAGAGCGGCCTTCTTCTTGTCGGGCTCCTGTTCGCTGTCGGCTTTTTCCTGCGGTAAGTCTTCCTGAATCTGCTGCACGTCCTGGTTGCCGTCGGCGGGCGGGGAGAAGACGCAGGCGATGTTGAGCGGCTGGAAGTCGGGGTCGGCGGCCTGTCGATTGTGCAATTTTTCGGCCTGCACGGTCTTGAACAGGGCGTGGTATTCGATGGCGTCGTTGATGCTTGCCGTGGCTAGCAAGGCGTTGAACTTGCGGCCGGCGGTGGCGGCGTCGTGCTTGGCGAGAATGGCTTCGACGATGGCCTTCTTAGCTAGCGCTTCGCCAGGCCTGGGTTGGATCTTCCCCTCAGGCTTGTAGTAATCGACATGGAAGCGCAGCACGTTGCGGTCTTCGATGGCGTGGGTGATGGTGTAGGCGTGCAGTTGCTGCTGGAAAATATCGGCGGTGGTCTTGTAGCTCGCCTGCCGGCCTTCGATCTGCTGGGTGCTGGCGTTCTGCTCGAAGATCGGCGTGCCGGTAAAGCCGAACAACTGGGCGTTGGGGAAGAATTCCCTGATCGCCTGGTGGTTCTCGCCAAATTGCGAGCGATGGCATTCGTCGAAGATTAAGACCATGCGCTGGTGGCGCAGCGGCTCCAGCCGTTCCTTGTAGTTGCGTTTGGCATTGTTGGCGGATGCGCCATCCAGCGCCAGGCCAAGCTTCTGGATGGTGGTGACGATGACCTTGTCGGCGTAATCGTCAGAGAGCAGGCGGCGCACCAGGGCTTCGGTGTTGGTGTTCTCCTCGACACAGCCTTCCTGAAACTTGTTGAATTCCTCGCGCGTCTGCCGGTCGAGGTCCTTGCGGTCGACCACGAACAGGCATTTGTCGATGTCCGGGTTGTCCTTGAGCAGGGTGGAGGCTTTGAACGAGGTGAGCGTCTTGCCGCTGCCGGTGGTGTGCCAGATGTAGCCGTTACCGCAGCGCTGGTGGATGCAATCGACGATCGCCTTGACGGCATAGATCTGATACGGCCGCATCATCAGCAGCTTTTGCTCGCTGGCCACCAGCACCATGTAGCGGCTGATCATCTCGCCCAGCGTGCACTTGGCGAGGAAGGTGTCGGCGAAGCTATCCAAGTGGGTAATTTTGGTGTTGTCCACGTCCGCGAACTGGTAGAACGGCAAGAAGCGCTCGTCGGCGTTGAAGCTGAAGTGGCGGCTGTTGTTGTTGGCGAAATACCAGGTGTCACTGCGATTGCTGACGATGAAAAGTTGCAGAAAACAGAGCAGGGTCTTGCTGTAGCCGTTGCCGGGGTCGTTCTTGTAATCGACGATCTGCTGCATGGCCCGGCGCGGGCTGATGGCCAAGGTTTTCAGCTCGATCTGGACGACGGGAATGCCGTTGATGAGCAGGATTACGTCGTAACGGTGGTGGCTGTAGCCGGTGCTGATGCGTAGCTGGTTAACCACCTCGAAGCTGTTCTTGCACCAGTCCTTGATGTTGACCAGTGTGTAGTAGAGCGGCGTGCCGTCGTCGCGCTCGAAGCTGTTGCGCTCGCGCACGTGCTTGGCGGCGGCGAACACATCTGGGGTCACTATGCCATCCAGCAGCCGGGCGAATTCGGTGTCGGTGAGGTGGACGCGGTTGAGCGTCTCGAAGTGCTGGCGGAAGTTGGCTTCCAGCGCGGCCCGGTCTCGAATATCCGGGCGGTAGGTGTATTTGAGGTCGCCCAGTTTCTCGATCAGGGCTTGCTCGATTTCTTGTTCAGTCATTGATGATTGTCTGTGCTTCTTGATGGCGCTGATTTATGATGCATGAGGATAGCGATTATCCATAAACTGAACCGGTAGAATCCAGTTTTTTAACTCGGTCTGTACTGGAACACTGACTTTGACCGGTTGGTTCGACTTGCCTATCAGACAGGTTTCGAAGTGCAGCAGCCCTGCAGATGACAGGTTCTGTGTGCGGAGGTATGGCCGCCTATGGCCGACAGCCGCCAAGAACGATGCTTATGGCATCTACAACAGTCCGCGAACAAGCTGAAGGCGCGTGCATGGTCTCGAATCAAGCCGCGCAGCATTTTTTGGCATTCCTTGCCACTACCGCAGGGGCAAGCGTCGTTGCGGCCGACTTTTTGCGGTGATACGCGCGACCCAGGCGACGCCGCAGCAGCGGCAGCCGGCTGCCATCCGCGGCGTGTACCCGATCGGTGATGATCAGGCACCGTGCCTTGCTCCCACTCGCGCTGTCCGCCGCTGACAGACTGGCCACTGCCGTCAGCAGCGTGGCGCGCGCCGACGGCTCAAAGTCGAACTCGGACCGTTCGCGACAGCCGAGGCATAAGGGCCCAGGCTCAAATCAAGCGATTTCCTGGAATCAGGATCACGACGGATGGCGCACCGACCGTACGGTCTGAGCGTCGAGTGAGCGGATCATGTGCAACCGGCGCGGCGTTCACACTTGGCCGCCCTTGCGCTTCCACAAGCGGCCGAAATCGAAATCGAAGGCACATTTGGACAGTTCGAAACAGTGGGTTTCGTCGTGGAAGTCGCCTAGCTTGCGATATTCCCCCTCGACGAGCCGCCACACTTTGGCCTTTTTCGCTTCCGGGTAGACAGCACGTAATGGGGCACGCCTTCCGTGCGGTAGAGATCGAATTTGACGACTTCATCCCGGCGGGCGGTCTTCGGTGAGAGGACTTCGAAAATCAGATCAGGCGCGCGGGTCAGCCGCTCACTTTCCGGTTGGTAGCAGATCACCAGCACGTCGGGGCGGACGACGGTGTCCTGCGCAAATTCCACATCGATCTCAAACACCGCCTGGCAGCGCGGGCACTCGTCGAGCGATTCGTCGATCTGCCGAAATACGGCGGCGCTTGCCTGCTGATGATCGAAGCTGGGTGACGGAACCCTGGCCACCGGTTGGCCGTGAATCAGTTCCGAGTCGCCTTCCCATTGCAGGTAATCTTGCACCGTGTAGGCTTCGGCTGCTGGCTGCATGGACATGGCCTTGAAACTCCCTTCGTTTGCAAGCGGAGAGGAAAGCCGACGGATCCCCGGAAGGGTATGAAGCCCGATGCATCGTCGTCAACTTTGCGATTCGCATTCGGGCCATTCGGGCCATCCGGGCACCGGCTCAACCTGCGGATCCTCCTGACCGACCGTCTCGAATCATGCTCCGCAGCATTTCTTGTATTTCTTGCCACTGCCGCAGGGACAAGCGTCGTTGCGGCCGACTTTTTGCGGGGATACGGGCGACCCAGGCGACGCCATCGGCGCCGCAGCGGCAGCCGCAATCGGCACCGACGAGTCACCGGGCCTCACTTGCCGCCGGAGATCGTTGTACAGTCGAGTGAATTCGCCGCGTCGCTCGAGCGGCCGCGCGGCGCCGGTCTGCCAGCGGCTGCTGTTCTTCTGCGCTTCTTCCAGAACATCCAGGGCTTCGACTTTCTTGCCGGTCTGGACCAGCGTCTCGGCCAGATGGATAACGGCATCCAGCGCCAACGGATTGAGCGCGAGGGCTTTTTCCAGTGACGACACGGCGGCCTGCGGTCGGTTGATCTGTTGCCAGAGCTTGCCGAGTTCAAGCCACGAGCGCCAGTCCTGAGGGTTGCGCCGCAGCTTCTCCTGCAGGCTCGCACAGGCACTCGGGATCGACTGCCGGCTGCCATCCGCGGCGCGCACCCGATCGGCGATGATCAGGCGCCGTGCCTTGCTCCCAGTCGCGCCGTCCGCCGCCGACAGACTGGCCACTGCCGTCAGCAGCGTGGCGCGCGCCGACGGCTCGAAGTCGAACTCGGACAATTCGCCACAGGCGAGACAGGCAGGTTCGTCGGCAAGCAGCATCTCGTTCCGCGCCAGGTCACCGATGACGACGCCCTTGACCTCGTAGTCGTTGGCCGCGCCGCAGGCCGGGCAGCGCAAGGCCAGGCACAGGCTGGTGGGCGGCTCGGGACGCAAGGCGAAGTCGAGCAGGGCGGCTCGTTGCTTCCCGTCCTGGCGGCGACGCATGATCCGGGCGCGCAGCGGCTCCGCTTCCGGGCACGACGCGTCGAGCAGACGGCACAGACGATAGAAGGCCGCATCGATCGTCGCGTGCTGGCACTCTAGCTCCGGCCGCAGGCGCCCGAGCAGACGCTGGTCGGGCGTGGCGAGGGCAAGCTGGCACCAGCGCGCGACGTCGTCCGCCAGCAGATCGTCGTAGTGCTCCTCGGCAAACTCGACGACGGGCTCGCCACCGACGGCGGAGATCACCGACAAGCCGTAGATCCGCTGTGATTCGTCGAGCGATTGCCATTGCCGGATCAGCGCGTCACGCGCCGCCTCGCCGATGGCGACGAGTGCCCGTTGCGCCTCCTCGCAAAGGAAGTCGCCATCCTCGTCGCCGAGGCAAGCGATCAGTGCCGGAATCGATTCCGGCCAGGCCAGCTCGCCCATGGCCTGCGCCAGGGTAACCCCGCCCCGGGTTTCCCGGTTGGCCAGCAACTGTTGCGCCAGCGCGGGCGCCGCTTGCGTCCGCGGCAGGGCGGCCAGGCGGGCGACGAGTGGCGCGTAGTGGATGTTGCTGCTGACATCGAGTGCCAGCAGGCTGAGGACCTGCTCAAGCGCCATGCCATCGGTGTCGATCGTCGCGCGCTCGCCGGTGGCCGCCACTGCGGCGAGAACGAGCCCCGCCAGGGCGACCTGCCGTTCGGGCGCGGCGTAGGTCTTGCTCCGCGATATCGCCTTCCAGGCGCGATCCGACGCCGGCGAGCGCTGATGACAGGCAGCAAGCAAGTCCAGCGCCGGGCCTACGGGATCCTCGGCGAGCAGCACCGCGTCCATGCCGGCAATCGGCGCGTCATTCTCGAACAGGCAGGCGAGCTGGCGAAAGGTGGTCGTCGCGTGACCCTCGCGGCGTTCGAAGAAGAGATCCGCATAGCCGTCGTGACCGAAGAAGGCACGCGCGGCGCAACGGACCCCCGCTTCGACGCCATGCGCACGCCCCTCGTCCGCGAGAAGTGTGTCGAGCAGGCGCACGACGGCATCGTCCCGATCAAGCGTCAAGGCCATCCGGAAAGCGTCGGCGCCCAGCGCCAAACGCTGCCAGGGATCCCGGCCCCAGGCCAACGGAATCAGTCGGTCTGCCAGAGCCATGGCGGCGGCGGGCGGCAGTTGGTCGAGGCGCGCCAGAATGGCGCCGGCGCGCGTGAACTGCAGCTTTTCCAGATGCCGAAGGAAGATCTCGGCAGCCAGTTCGGGGGCGATTCCCGCCAACACCCGCGTCGCGGCCTCGGCGAGCCGGTCCGGCCAGCGTTCCCAGCGTGCCGCGATCAACGGGGCAAAGCTGGCGAAACGGCGAACCGGCAGAATGGCGAAAAGCATCTCGAGGATGTCGGCATCGGTTCCCTCGATCCAGTGGGCCAGCGTCTCGTCGGGAAACCACAGCGGCGCCAGCGCCTCCCGCACTTCGGACTGCCTGGGCAACAGGTCGAAATGGCGAACCGCCCATTCGATCATGATCGGGTCGTCAGCCAGCTTCGCATGCCGCGTTAGCCACGGGTGCTCGTCATGCATCGTTTTCTCCAGGAGGAAGGCTCGGGAAGGTGAAAGAAAGAAAGAAAGGCGGTTGCGCACAGACGGCTGGTTGGCGCCAGGCCGGCATCAACGCAACGGGGATGCCAAGTCGCCATTGTAATGGCGCCGGCACGGTCGCCGGAACCACCAACAGTTCGCCAACAGTTCGCCGACAGCGCGCTTTACGAGAAGCGGCCGCAACCGGTACTATCCGCGCACCGCGGCGGCTCCCGGGAGTTCCCTCCCGGTCGAGGCCTGACGCTCCGGTCATCGTCTCGCGACGCGCCGTGGTGCCGACGCCGCAGCAGGCCTTGCCGCTCCTCGGCGGCTGGCGCAAGGGTTCATACCGAGGCATCGGGCGGCGCAACCGCCAGATAACCGCCCAACTCCGGCGCGCGGCGCTCAGGCCATCGCGCATTTGTGACTTCTCGAAGGCTCTGGCCTCAGTGGCCAGGGAACTGGATATGTCGATTACTTTGCGAGACTCGCTGGCATCCCTCACCGTGCCGGATTTGAAAGACCTGGTGAGCCACCTGCCGGGGAGCACAACGGCGACGCGCAAGGACGATCTGATCGAACGCATCGCCGTCGCCATGCTCGGTCCGGAACTGACGGCAATCTGGTCGCGGCTTGACGAGACGCAGCAGGCTGCCGTCGCCGAAGCCGCGCATCACCCGCTCGGCGAGTATTCCGACCGGCGGTTTCGCGCCAGATACCAGCGCGCACCGGCTTTTCGCGTCGCTGTGGCGAAGTCGTACGGCTATTCCGCCGGCAAGAGCACGGCCTTGTGCCTGTTCATTCAGTACTCGCGGGATGAGGGTTGCTATGTCGTCCCGACCGACCTGCGCGCCCGCCTACAGGCTTTCGTGCCGCCGCCAGCGCCGCCCGGCATCGACAGCTCCGATACCCTGGCCGAAGACGAACGCTTGACCGTGCGGCTGACCGAGCGCGAAGCCCTGCAGGAAGTGGTGATCATGTTGCGTACCATCGAGCAGACGCGCGTCCAGGTCAGCGACAAGACGGCGCTGCCGGGCACCGCCACCCTGCGCCTGCTCGGCGACAAGCTGCCCAGTGGCGACTATTACGCCGGGGAAGAGAAGCAGAACGCGTGGGACCAGGAAGTCGGCCCGATCAAGGCCTTTGCCTGGCCGATGCTGTTGCAGGCCGGCGGTCTGGCGGTTGGCGTGGCGGGCCGTTTGCAACTCAGCCCGAGCGGTGTCAAGGCCCTTGGCCTGCCGCCGGCACAGGTGCTGCGCGGGCTTTGGCAGAAGTGGCTGAAGAGCACGCTGTTCGACGAGTTCAGCCGCGTCGACGCGATCAAGGGACAGAACTCCAAGGGGCGGGTGATGACCGCCGTCGCTCCGCGGCGGGCAGCCATCGAAGACACCTTGCGCGTGTGCCCGATCGGCCGCTGGGTCGCCTTTGACGATTTCTCGCGGCACATGCGGGCGTCCGATCGGGTCTTTGCGGTAACCCACGATGCCTGGAAGCTCTACCTCTGCGAGCGTCAGTACGGCAGCCTCGGCTATGATGGATCGGGCGGCTGGAACATCCTGCAGGATCGCTACATCCTCACCTTCCTGTTCGAGTACGCGGCAACGCTTGGCCTGGTGGATGTCGCCTACTTTCATCCGAAACAGGCACGCGCCGACTTTGGTGGCATGTGGGGCGCCGACGACCTGGCGTTCCTGAGCCGCTACGATGGCCTCAGTGCCTTCCGGGTGACACCACTCGGCGCCTACCTGCTGGGTCGCGAGGCTGCGTATCAGCCGGCCGCCATTGCCAGCAGCGTCGCCTTGTCGTTCGCACCCGGGCTGCACGTCGACGTCGTGCGCGGTGTTCTGGCGGCCGAGGAAACGCTGCTGCTCGACAACTGGGCGGTCCCGGTGCAGGCCGGAACCTGGCGACTCGATCTCGAGAAGTCGCTGTCCGCGATCGAGAAAGGCCACGACATCGGCGAACTGAAGGGCTTTCTCGAAAGCACCGGCGGCCTGCCGCTGCCGCCGCCGGTCGAATCGTTCATCGGGCTTTGCGAGCACAATGGCAAGGCGCTGAAGACACTCGGCAGCGCCCTGCTGATCGAGTGCCGCGACGCGGACACCGCCGAGCAGATTGCCGGCCGCCGGGAGACCAGCTCGCTGTGTCTGCGCGCCGGGCCCAAGACGCTGGTCGTGCGCACCAACCAGCTCGACAAGTTCCGCGAAAAGGTTCGCTCGCTTGGCTTCGGCATGGTCTCCTGAAGCCATCTCGCGCCACCGGCGCCGTGCATGCCGGCGACCGGGTGACCACCCCCGCCTCCGCGCCTGCGCGCGACGGCCGGCGAGGCGACTTGTCCACACACCGGATGAGGAAAGGCCGGCAGTGCGGCGCCGCATGCTGAACCGATGGACCCTACCCTACCTGCGCCTGCTCGCGGTGGCGCTGTTTCTCGGCGTATTGTTCGCGACCTTCGAGCTGTCCGGTTGGCGCGACCACTTCAGTCGGCAGTTCCTGCACGACCAGTTCCTCGAGCACCGGCTGAACGGAGTCTTGATTTTTCTCGTGCTGTTCTCGCTGGGCAACCTGGTCCAGATCCCGGGGTGGATCTTTCTCGCTGCCGCTGTGCTGGCCCTGGGGCGGAGCTGGGGCGGCGTCGTCACCTACCTCGCCGCCAACATCTCCTGTGCAGTGACCTTCCTCAGCATACGGCTGGTCGGTGGCGATGCCCTGCGACAGTTGCAGAACCGGCCCGCGCGCCGCCTGCTGGAGCAACTCGATGGCCACCCGATCCGCAGCGTTCTCTGCCTGCGCATCCTCTTTCAGACGGCGCCGGCGCTCAACTACGCCCTCGCCATGTCCGGGGTCGGCTTCCGCCAGTACATGCTCGGCACGCTGCTCGGCATGCCTCTGCCGATTGCCGTCTATTGCCTGTTCTTCGACTTCCTGGCCAGGCTGCTCCATCTCGGCTAGGAATCGGCGTGACCAGTCCCGTGCCACGAATTTTTGGCAACAAGACTGTAAGGATCGGCGCCGCGAGCCGACAAAGAATCGGCAGCCCGGTTGTCGTCCGGTCACTGCGACTGGGTGAACTGCGCTCGCACCGCCGGCCCGGCCAGCTTCTTGATCGCCCGGCGCGGGCTTTCGCACGAGGAGAGGAACCTTGAGCAAGTGGATGTTGGCCCGACGGACCCGCTGACCATGCCGGCCGACTGCCGTTTGAGACGAGTCCGCCGCGCGGCCGCAAAGCGTTCGCCGCGCCGTGGCGGCCAGCGGGTTGGCGCCGGCGCCGAAAGCGATCGATGATGCGCAGCTGCCGGCAAGTGACCCGTCTGTGCTCGGACGCCCTCGAGCGGGAGCTGACGCTGAGAGAGCACGTGACGATGAGGACGCACCTGATGATGTGCGTCGCCTGTCGGAACTTCAGCAGCCACCTCGCCTTCCTGCGCCAGGCCATGCGCAGGTACGCCGAAGGCAAGGGTGATGCCGTACCGGACAACTCCGAGGACCGGCAGCAGCGATGAGAGCATCCGATCACCGACACGTCGAGGCCAGCCCGCCGGCCGATCCGGCGGCCATGGTGGGCGCGCGGCACGCCCGCGTCACGGTCTTGACCTCGCGACTCCTGCGTCTCGAGTTCGCTCCCGACGAGCGCTTCGAAGATCGGCCCAGCCGCAGCTTCTGGCATCGCCGCCAGCCTGTGCCCGGTTTCGAGGTGTCACGCAACGGCGACGTGGTCGAGATCCGGACCGATCATCTGCGCCTGCATTACGATTCCCGACTCGGCTTCACGCGCGACGGGCTGCAGGTGACGCTGCTCGAGTCGGGGCTCGTCTGGCATTACGGCGACCACGATAGCGGCAACCTGGGCGGCACGGCGCGCACACTCGACAAGAGCGACGGCCCGATCCCGCTCGACCCGGGTCTGCTGTCGACGGCCGGCTGGACGGTGGTCGACGACTCGCAGGCGCCCGTGCTGGAAGACGGCTGGATCGCGGCGCGCGGCGGCCGGACGGACAGCCTCGATCTTTATTTCTTCGGCTATGGCCGCGACTTCTCGGCGTGCCTGCGCGACTTCCGGCAGGTGAGCGGCGCCGTGCCGCTGATTCCACGCTGGGTGCTCGGCAATTGGTGGAGCCGCTACTGGCCCTATCGCCAGGACGAGTTGCTGGACCTGTTACGCGCCTTCCGCGCGCACGATCTGCCCTTGTCGGTCTGCGTCATCGACATGGACTGGCACGTCACCCGCACCGGCAATGCCTCGCGCGGCTGGACCGGCTACACCTGGAACCGGGAGCTGTTTCCCGACCACCGCGCCCTGCTCGCCGAGTTGCACGCGCTGGGGCTGAAGACGGCGCTCAACCTGCATCCGGCCGACGGTGTCTGGCCGCACGAGGACGCCTACCCGGCGATGGTCCGCCGCCTCGGCGGCGACCCGGCGACGGGCGAGCCGGTCGCTTTCGACATCACCGATCCCGCCTTCGTGCTGGCCTACTTCGAGCTCCTGCACCATCCCCTGGAGGCGGAGGGTGTCGATTTCTGGTGGATGGACTGGCAACAGGGCAGGCGCACGCCCCTGTCCGGGCTCGATCCGCTGTGGTGGCTCAATCATCTGCACTTCCTGGATCTCGGCCGCCAGCCGGCGAAACGTTCATTCGCGTTCTCGCGCTGGGGCGGACTCGGCAGCCACCGCTACCCGATTGGTTTCTCGGGCGACACCGTGGTTTCCTGGCGCTCGCTGGCCTTCCAGGTTCATTTTACGGCGACGGCGGCCAACGTCGCCTTTGGCTGGTGGAGCCACGACATCGGTGGCCACATGGACGGCATCGAGGATCCCGAGCTGTATGCGCGCTGGCTGCAGTTCGGCGTCTTCAGCCCAATCCTGCGCCTGCACAGCACACAGAATCCCTTCCACGAGCGCCGGCCCTGGGGCTGGGATGCGCAGACGTTCACGGTTGCCCGCGCGGCCATGCAGTTGCGGCACGCCTTCATCCCCTATCTCTACAGCATGGCCTGGCGAGAACATCAGGGTGGCGGCACCCTGCTCCGGCCAATGTACCACCTTCACCCGGAGGCGCCTGCAGCCTACGCGTGCCCCGGCCAGTATGCCTTCGGCAGCGAGCTGATCGTGGCGCCGTTCACCTCCCCGCGTGACCCGGACACCCGCCTCAGCCGACAGGTCGTCTGGTTGCCGGACGGCGACTGGTACGACTTCTTCAGCGGCCAACACTACGCCGGAGCGACGTGGCACAGCCTGCCGGGTGGGCTCGATGAAATCCCCGTCTTTGCGCGTGCGGGCGCCATCGTCGCACTCGCCGACAGCAGCGGTGAAGAACTCGCGGCAAGCACGGTCGGCAACCCGCGCGCGCTCTGCGTGCATGTCTTTCCCGGGGCCGACAACTGTTTCGAGCTGTATGAAGATGACGGGGAAAGCAGCCACTACCGGCACGGCGCGCAGGCGGTGACGCCGCTGCGCCAGGAGTGGTCAGGCCGCGCGCTGCGTCTGTGCATCGGCCCAGCACGCGGCGAACACAGCGTCCTCCCCGGCGCGCGCGGCTACACTCTGGTCTTCCATGCGATCGACGCGCCGGGGCAGACGGCTGCCACCTGCGATGGCGTGCGCCTGCCCGTCGATACGCATTACGATGACGCGAACGGGACATTCACCGTCCGCCTGCCGCCGGCGGCGCCCGGCAGCACCGTCGAGGTGACGCTGGACAGCAGTTCGGGAAGCCTGCAGCGCCACGACGACGCCACCCGACCACTGCTCGCCAAGCTCCTCACGGCGTTCCGTTGCGGCAGCGAAGCGAAGCGTGGGCTGAGCCTGCGTATGGACGAGATCCTCGCCGACTTCGAAGCGCTCGGCGCCTATCGTACGGCTCTCACCAATACGCAGTTGCGCGCTTTCCTGGAAGTTCTTGTAGGCGCCGGGGTGCACGTCTGCGAGAACAGCGGCGAGGCCTTTGCCGTCGTCTGGAACAACCGCGAGGATCAGCGAGCCAGCGTACGCTGGGCGGTCGAGAACCGCCGCACCTGGGATCCGCAACGACGTTTCCGACAGGAGCACGGCCCGGCTCCGCACTTCGCGCGCTATCCCCTGGCGATCGCCGCCGGCGATGGGCCGGTCAGCCTCACGCTGGCCTACGGCTCGCTGCTGGCGCTGAACACGCGGCGCGGCGGCGGCCCGCCAGAGTCCGCGCCGGTGTCCATCGCCTGACGAGATCAGGGCGCCCATCGACCCTCTGGCGGACGCCAAGCCGAGCCTGCCGGGGTGGATCCTCGACGACGCGCTGAATCAGCCGCTCGAATTGGGAAGCGATCCACCGTTGCGTCGCTTCACGCTACGTCCCAGGCGACCCAGACGAAAAGGTCATGGTCTTGTCCTTTCGCGGTTACGGCCTTGATCATCGGCATCTTGGCGCACGACGGGCAGTTGCTTCAACTCAACAACTCCGGCAGAGCTGTCCGCACGGTGTCCCACGGCACATCGGGATTCCCTCCAGGAAATCAGTCTTGCCCAGCCCTTCCACGAAGGCACAAGCATCCGTCGCGGCCTGCTGCATGTGGTCGAGGTAGTCGGGAAGGCGGCTCTCGCTCATACCGGCTGCGCCTCCGCGAGCACCTTGGCCCGAACCTTCGGCGGCAAGTCGGCAGGGGTCAGCAGGTCGACAGGGATGCCGAGCAGCGATTCCAACTCCTCCTGCAGTCCGCCGAGGTCGAACAGCGTTGCGCCAGGCAGCGCATCGACCAGGAGATCGAGGTCGCTGCCGTCCTGATCGGTACCGCGAAGCACCGAGCCGAAGACACGCGGGTTCGCCACGCGAAAGCGGCCTGCTGCTTCACGGACGGCACTTCGCTTGAGGTCAAGCACGATTGACGGTCGCATGGGGATCTTTCTTTATCGAAACTCCTCGCAAGGGTAATGGGTCGAGAATGGCATTTCAAGAACCATGGTCCGATCTGCGCACCGAGGAGAACGGCACCGACACGGCAGGCTTCCCGATCACGTCGGAAGGAGTGCGGGGGACCGGCATCGTACCGGGCGATCTCGGGTACGATAGTCGGCGCCCGGGGACGCTTTCGATCGCCTTTCCAGCCCCGCGGCTGCCGACCAGGAGACCACATGAGCCATCGCTTCGAGAACGCCTTTGCCCTGCTGATCGCCGTGGACCAGAACAAGGAAGCCGCCGCCGCCTTGCCGGCCGTGGCCGCCGACGCGCGCGCCCTGCGCGATGTCCTGGTCCATCCGGCGCGCTGCGGCTACGCCGCGGAGAAGCTTCGCTTGCTGACCGGCACCGAGAGCACCCGACAAGGAGTCTTCGACGGTCTCGACTGGCTGGCCGACGAACTGGCGGCGATTCCGGACGGCGACTCGACGGCCATCATCTACTTCAGCGGTCACGGCTACGTCGAAGGCGACGAACACTACCTGATCCCCTACGACCTCAACCTGCGACGGACGCGCACCAGCGCGATCCGCGCCAGCGACTTTGCCGACGTCGTGGCGCGACTCACACCGCGACGCCTGCTCGTCGTTCTCGACTGCTGTCACGCGGCCGGCATGGGCGTCAAGCAGGCCGCGCCGGTGCCGGCGGCATTCGCCAGCGCGGCGATTCCGCCGGCGCTCTTCCCGCCCGAGGCCAAGTCGCTCGCTGCCGGTCGCCTCGCCGGCGGCGCCGGGCGCGCCGTGCTCAGTTCATGCCAGCCGGGCGAAAGCTCCTATCTGCGGGCAGACAGCCGCATGAGCATTTTCACCTTTCACCTGATCGAAGCGCTGACCGGGCACGCGCAGCCGTCCGGCGGCGCACCCGAGGTCCTGGTTTCCGACCTGGCCAGCCATCTTCAGCGCGCCGTCCGGCAAACCGCGCTGGCCCAGCATGGCGCCGAGCAGAACCCCGTCCCGCAGTTGACCGGCAACTTCCCGGTCGCGCTGGTGCTTGGCGGCGACGGGCTCGGCAAGGGGCAGGCGGCGCCCGATCCATTCACGCCATTGGCGCCTCTGCCGCCGGCGGTTTCCTGGCAGGCCACCGTCAGCGGTTCGGGCGCCGTTGCCCAGGCCGGCGGCAACGCCCTCGGCGAACGTGCGAACCAGGTCGGCGGCGACAACAGCGGCACCATCGTCAGCGGCACGCAGATCGTCAGCAACTACTACCACTACCACCTCGCCACCGGCGGCAGCGCCCCGAGCAGGGACGCCATCGCCCGGCAGGTTGCCGGCTACCTGCGCTGGTTGCAGGAGCGTACGCAGAGCATCGAACTGCGCGGTATCGAACGGGCGGGTGGCGCGGCGGTTGTCGTGTTGCCGCTCGAGACCGCCTACGTGCCGCTGCGCGCCCGTTCGCTGCCACGCCCCGGCCAAGCTCCCGAGCGGATCGGTAAGCCGCGCGAAGCCAGACGCCAACGCGCGCTCGAGTCCGCGGACACCGCTGCTGCCGGCGAGCCTTCCGGCAGCGAAGCCGACATCGCCCTGAACGAGATCCTCGGTCTCGGCCATCGACTGGCCATCATCGGCGGGCCCGGTTGCGGCAAGACGACGGTGTTGCTGCACATGGCCTGGGCGCTGGCCTCCTCGCTGCTCGCCGGGCAGCCCGAACCCGCGCTCTCTCGCCTCGGCCTGACGATGGCCGCCGACGAACTGCCGCTGCCCATCCTCGTGCCGCTGGCCTCGTTCGCGCGCTACCGCCGTCATCTACCGGCGGCGGCGGCGCCGCGCGAGAAGACCCTGGCGCATTTCATTTCCTGCCATCTGATCAGCAGAGAAGCCCCCTTTCACCTGCCGGCCGACTTCTTCGTCCGCCTGCTCGATGAAGGGCGCAACGTCCTGCTGCTGCTCGATGGACTCGACGAAGTGGCGAACGAAGGCGAGCGCGCCGAGGTCCGCCAGTCAGTGGAGAATCTCGTCGCCGGCCGCGACGAGATGCGCGTCGTCGTCACCTGCCGCACGATCGCCTACCGCAGTGGCAGCACGGCGCTCGGTGCCGATTTTCGCGAGATCCTGGTGCAGGCGCTCGACCACGCGCAGCACATCGCGCCGATGGTGCGTCAGGCCTACGCCTGCATTCACCCCCAGGATAGCGTGCGCCGCCTTGAACGCGCCGACGACCTGCTGACCGGGATTCGGCAACTGGAGGTCGATCGCCGCCAGCGCCTGGGCGAGAACGCCGCCGTGCTGGTCGACAGCCCACTGATGGTGCGCCTGCTCTTGATCGTCCATCTCAACAACCGCGCGCTGCCCGACCAGCGCGCCGACCTCTTCGACAAGGCGATCAACGCGCTGCTGCAGGTCGATTACGGCCGCGACGAGAGCGACAATCGCGAGTTGTCCGCCGACTGGACGCTGTACCGCGACATGGCGCAGCAGCTCGCTTTCCGCATGCACCAGCAGGGTACCGATCAGGGGCGCGAGATCGAGGAACCGGCGCTGCGCGCCATCCTGCGCGCGGAAGCCGAGTTTCAGCCGCGCCTCGACGATTTCGTCCGCCATGCGCGGCAACGCGGCAGCGTCCTCGAAGAGCGCGACGGCGCCTACCGCTTCCTGCATCTTGCCTTGCAGGAATTCCTCGTCGCCCGCTACCTGAGCGAGGTCATCGGGCGCGACAGCCGCGAGGCAATGCTCTCCTTCCTCACCGAACGGATCGAGGACTCCTGGTGGCGCGAGCCGATCCTGCTGCTTGCCGGCTATCAGGCGACGCACGCCGCCCGCTCGGCGCGCGAGTTCCTGCGCGCCCTGGCCGAAACCGGCAGCGTCGGCACTGCGCAGTTCTCGGCCGCCGAGCTGGCCGCCATGGCGGCGATCGAGTGGCGCGAGAGCGGCGAGGCGCTGCGCGCCGACTGCGCGCAGCGCCTCGTCGGCCTCTTGGGCGACGCCGAAGCGTTGGCGACATCGCGACCGACGGTGCGCGCGCGTGCCGGCGACCGTCTGGCGCAGCTCGGCGATCCGCGCTTCGACGCGCAGCGCTGCCACCTGCCGGCCGACGACATGCTGGGTTTCGTTCGCATTGCTGCCGATCCGGGCTTCGTCATCGGCACGCGGCCGCAGGACACGGCGCGCGTAGCCAGGATCATCGGGAGGAAGGTGGACGACGACGAGATCAACGACACGCCGACACCGACCCCCGAGTTCTACATCGCGCGCTATCCGGTCACCGTCGCGCAGTTTCACGCCTTCGTCGACGCGACCGGATTTGCGATTGGCCATTCCGACGCGCTGGCGGATGCGGACAGCCGGCCGGTGCGCTACGTGAGCTGGCACGAGGCGCTGGCCTGGTGCGACTGGCTCAACGAGGTTCTGACCACTGGCCAGGCGTTGGCAGGCAGCCCTATCGCCAGACTGGTGCGCGCGCACGGTTGGCGGGTCGCCCTGCCGAGCGAGCTGGAGTGGGAGAAAGCCGCGCGTGGTGATCTGAGCGGTACGGTCTTCCCGTGGGGAGACGATGCCGACCCGAACGGCGCGAACCATGACGACTCGCAGATCGGTGATACGTCTGTGGTTGGCTGCTTCGCGGCCAATGGCTTCGGTCTCTTCGACATGATCGGCAATGTCTGGGAATGGACGCGCAGCCTCTACCTCGACTATCCCTACGATCCTGCCGATTCGCAGCGCGAGGGCCCGACCGCCGGGGAGAATGCCGCACGGGTCGTTCGGGTCGTGCGGGGCGGCTCGTGGAGCCGTCCTCGGGACTTCGCCCGCTGCGCCTACCGCGACTGGCTTCACCCTGGCTATCGGAATGTCACTCTCGGTTTTCGGGTCGTGTTGCGTTCTTCCCCTGTTCCCTGACTCTGTCCTCTGCTCCCTCCGAGCTCTGTCACTCCGGGATCTCGGACTCCGGAGGGGGTGCGGGGGAAACTTCCCCCGCCGCGCGCAGCGCGGCGCGCGATTTTTTTGCTATCCTTAGCCGGCTGGATGGTGACATCCGGTCAGGCAGTCTGCAGAGGTCGTGCGGGGCGGCTCGTGGAACAATCATCGAGACAACGCCCGCTGCGCCTACCGCAACAGGAATCACCCTGGCAACCGGAATGACAATCTCGGTTTTCGGGTCGTGTTGCGTTCTTCCCACGTTCTTCCGCCCCTTCTTCTGGTTCCGCCGTCAGGCGGGACGGCGCGCCGGCACCCCCGTGCCGGTTGTGTTCCGGAAATGCCGGTCGATTCGCGCGAGCGGCTTGGCCGGCCGAGGCGAAGGAAGAAGAACAGCGCCAGACAGGTCTGGTCCGCGCGCAGGCCGCAAGGCAGGGCGACAGCGGGGCAATCGCCCGCGCCGGGCACAGGAGCGGCTGACGATCCACGCCAGCGAAGCGCAGGTACTGCCAACGCGCTGCGGCATCCCCTGGCTCGGCTTCGTCGTGTACCCGACGCATCGTCTGCTCAAGCAGCGCAACGCGGTCAACTTCACGCGCCGGCTGACCAGCAATCTCGACGCCTATCGCGCGGGCTCGATCTCCTTTGCCGAACTCGACGCCAGCGTGCGCGGCTGGATCAATCACGTCCGCTACGCCGACACCTGGGGCTTGCGCGAGCACATCTTCGCAACGCATCCGATCCCGGTTCGCCGCGTTAAATAGCCGCCGGGCGCGGCGGGGGAAGTTTCCCCCGCACCCCCTCCGGAGCCGGAGCATGCGGAGTGACAGAGGCCGGAGCGAGCAGAGGACAGAGTCAAGGAACAGGGGAAGAACGCAACACGACCCGAAAACCGACACTGACATCCCGATCGCCAGGGCGAAGCCCGTTGCGGCAGGCGCAGCGGGTGCTGCCTCGACGAAAGCGCCAGGAGCCGCCCCGCACGACCCGCAGAATGTCATCAGCAGCATCCAGCGCCTCTCGCTGGAGGTCGTTCGCATCGTAGGGATAGTCAAAGGCACGCTTTCCCCAGTTGTCGCCCCACAGGCTGCGAGTCCATTCCCAGACATTACCCGCCATATCGTACAGACCGAAACTGTTCGCCGGAAAGCAGCCGACCGCCGAGCTGTCGTTGATTTCCGCCGCGTCGTAGTTGGCCCGTTCGGGATCGGCGTGCTCTCCCCACGGAAAAACCGCGCCGGTGCGGCCGCCGCGCGCGGCCTTCTCCCACTCGAGTTCGCTCGGCAGAGTGACCCGCCAGGCGTGTTCGCGCACCAGGCTGGCGATCGGATGGTTGGCGAACACGCCAGACGTGGCCAGAACCTCGTTGAGCCAGCCGCACCAGGCCAGCGCCTCGTGCCAACTCACGTAGCGCACCGGCCGGCTGTCCGGGTCGCGCATTGCCCTCATGTCGCCGATCGCATATCCCGTCGCCTCGACGAAAGCGCGGAACTGGGCGACGGTCACTGGATAGCGGGCGATGTAGAACTCAGGCGTGGGCGTGAGCGCGTCGTTGATTTCGTGGTCGGGAACGGGGTAACCGGCAATCTGCGAAACCCGTTCCTTGTCGCTTGGTCGCGTGCCGATCGAAAACTCGGGATCGGCGGCAAGGCGCACAAAGCCGAGCCCGTCGTCGGCCGGCAGGAAGAAGCGCTGCGCATCGAAACGCGGATCGCCGAGTTGCGCCAGCACGTCGCCGGCCCGCGCGCGCTGCGCCCGCGTCGCGCCGCCGTCGTCGGGATGGAGCGGCAGCGACGCGGCGAGCCAGCCGGCGACGCGCGCCGCGATGGCGGCGGTGCGCTCGCGCTGGCGGATCGCGCCGACGCCGATCTCGAGCAACTGCATTCCGGCCAGCAAGGCGCAGGTCCAGTCGGCGGCCGCGACGGGTCTTGTCCGGCGGCAGTCGGCGACCGCCTGGCCGCCGATCAGTTCGTCGGCCGCGCTGGCGCCGCGCTCGGCCTTGGCCACCCGCGCCGCCAGCGGCAGCACCACCTGCCAGTGGCCGGGGGCTTGCCGGGCCAGGCGCGCGCACTCGGTGGCGAAATCTTCCCGGGCGGCAAGATGGCAGGCGGCGAGGAATTCCTGGAAAGTGCGATGCGGGAAGGCGAACTGCCGCTCGCCATGGCGGAAGCCCTGGCCAAGCAGAAGGCCGGCGCGCTTTTCGATGTAGTCGACGATGACCGCGGCTTTATCCAGGCTGCCCTGCAGCAGCGGCCGAAACGCTTGCAGCAGGCGGCCTTCGCCGATATCGGCCGGGGCGCCGGCGGCACTGGCCGCAGCCGGGCTGGCGTGGAGAACGGCCTGCTCGACGACGCTCTCGGCATGCACCGCGAAGGCCAGCTCTTCGAGCACGCCGCGCAGGTCCGAGAGCTTCAGCGTCGGAATGGCCAGCGCGTCGAGCAGTGTCTTGTCGGCGCCGATCTGCCGGCTCCAGCGCAGCAACAGCAGATTCACCGAGTCGTCGTAGAGGTCCGCGCGGTCGTCGGGCAGGCGCCCGCGATTGGCGTGCAAGGAGGCCATCAGCGTCAGCAGCAAGGGGTTGCGCGCCAGCGGCAGCAGTTCCGGGCGCCGGCGCGCGGCGAGCAGATCGTCGCGTTTGCGCTCGGCGTCGCCGGGCGACAACCACTGGCGCCTCGCCAGTGCGGCGTACCAGGCGCGGATGAACTGCTCGATCTGCTCGTCGTCGAGGTCGGCCAGCGAGTACACGCCTTGCGCCGGGTCCGCACCGCCGGGCCAGGCATAGGGCCGCGCGGTGAGCAGGAAACGGCAGTGCCGGCCGGCGCTGCGCATGAACTCGCCGACCGCGCCGAGAACGCGCTGGCAAGCGGTTTCGCTGCCGCATTCGTCCAGGCCGTCGAACAGAAACAGCGCCCCCTGGTCGCGGGCGACGCGCCGGATGGCTTGGCAGGTGGCAGACGACAGGCCGTAGCCCGCGGCGTCGAGCGCGCGCCCGATGAAAGCCCAGAGGTCGCCGGCGTTTGGCGGTGCGCTGCCGGCGGGAAGCTCTTCGGCGAAGCGGCGCAGAACGACGCGCACCGGCAGCAGCGCGCCGTGCGGCCAGGCGGTCCCCAGATCGGCGAGCCGCTCGGCCTCCCCCGTCCAGGCCTGCGCCAGCGTGAGCAGAACGCTGGCGCCGAAAGTGCTCTTGCCGCTGCCGGCGGCGCCGAGCAGCGTCAGTTGCCGATGCTGCGCCAGCGCTTCGAGCGCCGGCACCGGCCGGGTCTCGTGCGTTGTCTCGAGATCGGCGCGCTCGCCGGGCGCTCGCTGCCGATCACCTTCCAGCCACTGCACCAGCGTCGTCTGCGCCGGCAGGCGCAGATGGGTGGCCAGCGGCACATAGACGTCGGCGAGTTGCAAGGGCTCGCGACGCGTGTCGCTGGCGGCGACATCGATCTCGCCGAGTTTCAGGCCGGCGAGATCGCTGGCCAGCGCGGCGAGGTAATCGGCGATGACGGCGCGGTTCTCGGCCGATTTGTCGCGACGCTGGACTTTCTTGTTGACGATCTGTGTGAACTGGCCGCCGGCACCGACCGCGATGGCGCCGTCACCCTGGGCGATGGCCCCGTCGCCCTTGAGCTTCGCCTCGAAGCTGCTGCCGCCAGGCGCCGCCGATACCCCCCGATCCGGCTGGAACTCGCTGAAACCGTTGGCGGCGAGTTTGTCGAGTTGCTGGCGGAAGTGCAGCTTGAGCTGGTCGGCGTTCGCGTATTCGGTCGGGAAGTGGCCGAGTTCCTTCAGCTTGTCCTGAAACGCCCACAGGCTTTGCAGGTCGGCGCGCGCGGCGTTGTGCGGCGCGGTCTTGAAATAGGTGAAGAGGAAGGGTCTGCTGGTAGCCTTGAACTGCCCGAAGGCCGTCGCGAATTCTTCTTCGGTGTAGCGGCCGACCTTGGTGAAGAAGAGCATGACGAAGATGTCGCAAGCGCGGATCGCGCGGTTGTACTCGTCCTGCAACCGCGTCTGCGAAACAGCGTCGAGGAAGTCTTCCCAGAGGACGAGTTCGAGAAACACCCCCTGCTTCACCCACGACTTGTTCTCGCGAGCGATGAAAATCTCGAACTGCCGGCGGTCGTCTTCGAGTTCCTCCGAGGAGGCGAGGAAGATCTTTCTGGTGGCGATCATGCTGTCGGCTCGGGAAGGCTGAGGTCGGGCAAACCGTACGCGACGGGGTCGTGAAAATCAAGGGCGCCGCGCGGCGGGGGAAGTTTCCCCCGCACCCCCTCCGGAGTCGGAGTACCCGGAGTGACAGAGGCCGGAGGGAGCAGAGGACAGAGTCAAGGAACAGGGGAAGAACGCAACACCACCCGAAAACCGCAATTGCCAAACCGAGGGCCAGGGTGAAGCCAGCTGCGGCAGGCGCAGCGGGCGTCGCCTCGAGGATTGCGCCACGAGCCGCCCCGCACGACCCGCATGACATCGTTCGATGCGTCGAGGTCTTCACGTTTAAGATCCCTGGCATCGTAGGGGTAGACGAAATCGGGCTGCTGCCAATCGGTGCCCCCCAGGCTGCGGGTCCACTCCCAGAGGTTGCCGGCCATATCCAGGCATCCGCAGGGGCTGCGCCCAGCCTCGAAGCAGCCCGGCGTGCTGCTCGCACCGATCCTCATCTCGGCATTCGCGCGGTCGAGCTCCCACTCGTCGCCCCAGGGCCAGGCGCGTTGCGGTTGCGGGTTCTTCTGCCGTGCCCGGTTGGCCAGAGCGAGGCCCTGGCCGACCGTGGTGTACTGCGCAGCGACGGGAAGCTCCACGCCGCCACGCGCCGCTTTCTCCCACTCGGCTTCCGACGGCAGGGCGACGGACCAGCCGGCCGGCAGCCGGTCGCGCCAGCGCTCGCTGAGCCAGGCGCAGAAGGCACAGGCCTCGTACCAGCTCACCCGGGCCAGCGGCCGGTTCGGCGGATCGCGCAAGGCATCCGGATCGGCCGCTTCGCCGCCGGCGCTGGCGACGAACTGTGCGAACTGCGCCACCGTGACCGGCGCCTCGGCGATCCAGTAGTCGTAGTCCAGGGTTTCGTTGCGATGCAGCGGCGCTACGCTGTTTCCTTCGTCGCCCATCCAGAAAGCGCCGCCCTGCACGAAGGCAAAGCGCATGTGGTCGACGTCGAGCAGTTCCTGCCGGGTGTCGCCGAGTGCGGCGAGCAGGTCGCCGGCCAGCGCGCGTTCACGCGCCGGCAGACGGGTGCTGCGCAGTAGCCAGCACTGCCAGTCGCGCACGCGCCGGCGCTTGGTCTCGTGGCGTGGCTGCAGGTCGGGGTCGGCCGCCGCCAGGCCGGTTTCGTGCAGCGCCTGGCCGGCGAGAAGCGCGCCCCACTGCGCCTCGCTGGCGGGCTCAGGCGCCTGCGTATGCGGGTCGACGCCGTCGGTGCACAGGGCGTCGACCAGTTCCCAGATCGAACCTGGCGCGTTCCTGAAACCCGCCGCGGCGAGCAGAACGACCTCGCGCCAACGGTCGGGGTCGGCTTTCGCCAGCCGGCTGAGTTCGTCGGGGAACTTGAAGCGCGCCAAATGACAGGCCGCCAGATACTCCTGGAAGGAACGGTGCGGGAACTGGTACCAGCCCTCGCCGTGCGCGCTGAGCAGCCCGGCACGGTCGCGCAGGTACTCCTCGAGGCGCATGAGCCTGGCGTCCGGCCGGTCGCGCGAGGCGGCACGCAGCGCCGCCGTCAGCGCGTCGGCGTGAATGTCGGCCGTGCCGGTCAGCGAGGGCTGCGCCCGGTGTACCTCGTAGGCCAGGCGGTCGATTTCGCGGCGTATGCTCTCGCGGCTGGCGCCCAGCCACTCGCTGAGGCAGGGTTCGTCGGCCCGCCGGCCGCCGCGGTCGGAGCGCGGCTTGTGACGTTCCCACTCGTCAAGCAGCATGTCGACCGACTCGGCATAGAGCTTCTCACGGCTTTCCGGCAACGCACCGCCGCCGCGCGTCTGCAGCCGCGCCATCAGCGTCAGCAGCAACGGGCGCGCGGCCAGATCGCGCAGGTCGCGGCGCTCGCTGGCACGCTTGAGCGTCGCCGCGCCGTCCGCTGCCTGCGACGCGCTCAGCCGCTCCAGATCGTTCGCCATGTGTGCGTACCAGGCGTCGATGAAGCACTCGATCTGGCCGCGCGTGAAGGGCAGCAGTTCGCGTTCGGCGAAGCCGGCGAGCTTCCAGTCCTGGTGCTGGTAGGCGTAGGTACGGCTGGTGACCAGGAAGCGGCACTTGCCGTAAAACCCGGCGAAGGCCTGCACCGCCTGCTTGACCTGGGCGCGCCGGCTCTCCGCGTCGGGAACTTCGTCGAGCCCGTCGAGCAGGATCAGCCCGCCGCGGCCGAGCAGTTCGTGCTGCAGGTGCTCGGCGTAGGGCCGCAGTTGCTCGGGCCACTGGCCGACGATGAAACGCCACAGGGTACCGGCATCGGCCGGCGTGCTGCCTGGCGTTGCGGGCGGCAGGCTGGCGGCGAAATCGCGCAGCACGACGCCCACCGGCAGCAGCGCGCCGTGCGTCCAGCGTTGCGGCTGCGGCTCAGCGTCGGCGGGTGGAGCGTCGGGTTCGGGCGGGATCGGTCGGCAGAGAAGCTTCAGATTGGCGGTGGCCGAGTGCTGCAGTTCGCCGGCCAGGCACAGGGCGACGAAGTTGAGGAAAGTCGTCTTGCCGCTCCCCGGTCCGCCCATCAGCACCAGCGAGCGCTCGCGGTCGAGCGCTTCGAGCGCCGACAGGCGCTCGCCCTGGCGCGGCTCGCCGTCGGCGGACTGCTGGGTGCCGCGTGCGGCGGCTGGCTGGCGAAGGCTGTCGTCGCTTCCTGCGGTGAGCAGCGCGGTGTAGACCGAGGGCAGTTGCACCATCTTGCCGCTGTCGCTGAGGAAGAGCGGCAGCCGGTTGGCCTGCGTGACCAGCCAGGCCAGATAGGCCTGGCGCAGTTCGGCGGCGGCGTCGTCGGGCGCGGCCGCGGGCAGGAAGATGTTGACTTCGTTGATGTCGCGGCCGGCCTGGCGCGCACCCCGGCCCAGGGCGGTGGCCGCCTTCCCCTGAGCGAGCGCACCGTCGCCCTTGACGCTGCCTTTCGCGCCTCGGCGCGGCTTTCCTGCTGGGGGAAGTCGTTCGCTGTTCATCGCCGTGGTGCTCGCCGGGTTATCGTTGGAGTAGGATACGAGGATGCCTGTCGGCGCGCGCGGCTGTCAATGCCGGAGGCCGGCGAACGACCGGATGCGGGGAGGAAAAAGATGAGCCGTCGCTTCGAAAACGCCCACGCGCTGCTGATTGCCGTCGACCAAAACCTGGAAGCCGCGGCGGCGCTGCCCGCCGTCGCCGCCGACGCGCGCGCGCTGTACGACGTGCTGGTGCACCCGCAGCGCTGCGCCTACCGGCCCGACAACATCCGCCTGCTGACCGGCGCCGAGAGCACCCGGCAAGCCATCCTTGCCGGGCTCGACTGGCTGGCCGAACGTCTGGCGGCGGCCGCCGACGGCAACGCGACGGCGATCGTCTATTTCAGCGGCCACGGCCATGTCGAAGACGGCGAGCACTTCCTGATTCCTTACGACTTCCAACGGCGCCGCATGCGTAGCAGCGCGCTGGCCGCCGCCGACTTCGCGGCCGACGTGGCCGCGCTGGCGCCGCGCCGCCTGCTGGTGCTTCTCGATTGTTGCCACGCGGGCGGGATGGCGGTCAAGGACACGCTGACCGCCACAGCACTGCACAGCGCGGCGCTGCCGCCGACGCTCTTCCTGCCCGCCGGGAAGTCGCTCGCCGCGCCACTCGCCAAGGGCGAGGGCCGCGGCGTGCTCAGTTCGTGCCGGCCGGGGCAGCTCTCCTACCTGCGCGCCGACGGCCGCATGAGCATCTTCACCTATCACCTGATCGAGGCGCTGAGCGGGCACGCGCGGCCGGCCGGCGGCGCGACCGAGGTGCTGGTTTCCGACCTGATCAGTCACCTCCAGCGCTGCGTGCCGGAGAGCGCCCACGCCGACCACGGGGCGGTGCAAACGCCGTGGCCGGAGTTGCGCGGCAACTTTCCGGTGGCGCTGCTGCTCGGCGGAAAGGGACTCGCCAGCGGACAGCAGCCGCCCGACCCGCTGGCGCTGCCGGCGTCGGCGACTGTTTCCTACCGCGCCAAGCTGCGCGGCAGTGGCGCCATCGCCCAGGGCGACGGCGCCACGGCGCTCGGCAAGGGCGCTGTTGTCATCGGCGGCAAGCCGCGCCGCCGCGGCGACACGGGGACGATGCGCCAAGCGGCGGCCACGGCGGACGGCGCCGGCCCGCAGCGTGACCTGTCGTCGATCAAGGGATTGCGTGCCCTCCCGGCCGAACGCGGTTTCGCTTTCCTCGACGATGGCGCCGGGCGGGACATTTTTCTGCCGCCTGGCGGCGCGCCGCACCGGGCCAGCAAACGCATATTCGGTGAGTCGCCCGACGAGGCGCCGCAGGAGAAAGCGCCGGCGAGCGCGGCGGCGGCCGGCAAGCTGGGTTTCGTCCTCGAAGGTCCGGCGGCCAGGGGCATGACGCTGCGCGCCGAAGGTATCGCCTTGCTGGTCTTCAAGCAGTTCGCGGCGGGCGACGCTGCCGGGGCGATTGTCGAAGGCGAGAAACTCAAGCCGCTGCTGGCCGGCGAACAGACGCTGGCGATCAGCGTAACGCCCGAAGACGGGCTGGCGATCGACGGCCCCCATTCGGTCAACGCCCGGTTCAAGGACGGCGAGCTGCAGCAGGCGCAGGCTTTTGCCCTGCGGGCGCTGGCCGGCTCGGCCGGCGAATACGGCGTGCATGTCGAGTTCCACCACGCCGGCGCGCGGCTCTACGAATTTCGCCTGCCGATCATCGTGCTGCCGCCCGGCAAGGCCTTGCCGGCGGTCGTAGCGCCGACGACGATAGACCTCGACGGCGAGCGGGCGCTGCGCGCCGCTGCCGAGATCACTCCGCAGGCGCGCCGCCTGCGGCTGAAAACCTGCTTCGAGAACAATCGGCTGTATCTGAACTTCGACGACTACGTGGACGGCGAGATCAGTTCGACCATCTGGGGTTTCGCGTCGACCCTGGACCGCGCCAGGCTCGACGCGTTGCGCCTGCAACTGACGACCAGCCTGGGCGCCGGTCTCTACGAGTCGTCGCCGGTGTGGGACGATTTCGATGGTTCGGCCAGCACGGCGCCGGCCTGCCGGCGCGCTCTGAGCCAAATCAGCCGGCAGTTCGCGCAGGCCGGCAGCGTGCTCTATCGGGCGCTTTGCGAGGACGACCAGTTCCGCCGCATCCTCGACTACATCGAACAGAAGGTGGAAGCGGGAACGCGGCTGACGATCATCAGCCACGAGTTGTCGCTGCCCTGGGAGCTGCTCTATCCGCAGCGCTTCGATGCCGACGCGCCCGACGACTGGCCGCTGCAGCCGGAACGTTTCTGGGGCGTGCGCTTCGCGCTGGAGACGCTTTCCATCGGCGAAGGCGACTACGCGTCACTGCTCAGAGCCCGGCGGCAGGCCAGAGCGGTGGCCAGCCTCAACCTCAACCCGACGATCGCCCTGCCCGCCGGGCAGGCGCGTCAGGTGCACGACGGACTGGCCGCCACCTTGCGCGCGCAAGGCCCCGGCGTCGAAGTCAAGGCCGATGGCCAGGGCATGCGCGACGTCATCGTCCGGGCGAAGACCGACGCGACGCTGATCTACGTTTTCTGCCACGGCAGCCCGCCGCCCTCGCCCGCGGCGCCACAGCCGGCAACGCTGCAGCTCGACCGGGGCTGCTCGGTCTCGGTTGAGCAGATCGACGAACAGCGTGTCTATCCGAACGCGCCCGTGGTCTTTCTCAACGCCTGCAGCGCCGGCGCCTGCTCGCCCTTGTCCTTCACCGGCTTTCTCAAGGCCTTCCGGCGCAAGAAGGCGCTCGGGTTGATTGCGCCGAATTTCGCCGTGCCGACCTGTTTCGCGGCCCGTTTCGGCGCCGATGTCGTCGACGCCTGTTTCCACAGCCCGGGCCGCAGCCTCGCTGGCCTGCTGCTCGGCTTTCGCCAGCAGCACATGCAGCGCGGCAACCCGCTGCCGCTGCTCTATGCCGTGCAGTGTCAGCTTGATCTCTAGGGAAGGAGCCAGTTCATGTTGGAAAGACGGCAAACGCTGATCGTCAGTGACCTCCACCTGGGCGGCGGCGTGGCCGACCCCGGCGACGACCATGTCTACCAGAACCGGCAACTCGAACGCTTCGTTCGCCAGAGCCTGGCTTCGCCCGCCGGCCAGGAGGGGCAGATCGAACTCTTCTTCAATGGCGATTTCCTGGAGTTCGCGCAGGTGAGGCAGGAGGCCTATCGCAGCCCGTCGACCGGCTACTGGTGTTCGGAAGCGGAATCGCTGGAAAAGCTCGAGGCCATCCTCGCCGGGCATGACAACAGCTTCGCCGCGCTGCACGACTTTCAGGCGGCGGGCAACCGGGTGACCCTGGCTGCTGGCAACCACGATGTCGACCTCTACTGGCCGGCTGTGCGCAAACGCCTGCGCGCGCGCATCGGCCCCGGCCTGCGCTTCGAAACCGGCGTCGATTGGGTCGAGCGCTACGACGGCCGTCTGCACATCGGCCATGGCCACATGGAGGACCCGGCCAATCGCTTCAAACACTGGTCGGCACCGATCCTGCAAGCGCCGGACGGAGCGCGACTCGAAATGTGCCCCGGCACCTTGTTCATGGTCCGCTTCGTCAATGGTCTGGAAGCGCGCTACCCGTTTGCCGACAACCTGCACCCGGTACAGAACCTGGCGACGGTGCTGCTGCGCGAAGATACCGGCGGCTTCGCCAGCGCCGGCTGGATGCTGTTGAAGTTCATCGCCCGGCATGCCAAGACGCTGGACACGCAGGCCACTGCCAACGTCGGCACACGCTTGCTGGCGCGTCTGCGGGACGACGACGCTTTCGCGCAGCGTCTGGCTGCCGCGTATCGACTCCTGGACGAAGAGCGGAGCGACGAAAGCGTGCGCCGCGACGTGTCCGATGAGAAACAACTCGCCGATGTGATGATGCGGCTGTTCGCGGTGCTGCCGGCGGACGAGTGGCTGGCGCTGTTCGCGCTGCGGCCGGCGCCGGTGCTCGCCGCGGGAGGGTCGAAGACGCTAGGCACGATCATCGGCGCGCGCCAGTTCGGCAAGGACGCGCTGCGCGGTCTCGCGCAGCGACGATTCGACGACTGTCCGGCGGCGCAGGTAATCGTCATGGGTCACACCCACCTGCCGGACGACCAGCCTTCCAACAACCGACACTACCTGAATCCAGGTAGCTGGACACGCTACCTCGACCTCGACGAACACCCGCATATCAGCCTCGACGATTTGCGCGACGAAGCCCGTTTCCCGTACGAGCTGAACTACATCGTTGTCGAAGCCGGCGCCGACGACACGCCGCTGGTGGCCAGGCTGGCGTGTTTCGAGAGGAGTGGGTGAGGCTGGGCCCGCTCTCCATCGCCTGACCAGCCCCGGCGCCCGTCCGCCTGGGCACGCGCGACCGGGGCATGGCCCGCGGCCGGCAACCGCCGCGGACATCCGGCTATACTTCGCATCCCTGCGCACGCGCGATCACCGTAAGGCCTCAGCATGCCGTTCTCCCAACATCCGCTCTGGCTTGTCGGCTTCAGGCCGTTCTTTGCCCTCGCCTGCCTGTCTGGTGTCGCCTTGCCGGTCCTCTGGGCGCTGTTCTTTTCCGGCACGCTGGCGCCGCCCTCCTGGCCCGTCTCGCCCACCCAGTGGCACGCGCATGAGATGTTCTTCGGCTTTGGCTGGGCGGTCATGGGCGGCTTCCTGCTGACTTCGACCAAGAACTGGGTGAAGACTCGCGGCTACCACGGCACGGCGCTGATGCTGCTGGTCGCCGCCTGGCTGCTCGAACGCGCCGGCATGTGGTGGGCCGGCGAGCTGCCGCCGGTCTTGTTCAGGCTGTCGAGCAACCTGTTCCTGGCGGCTATCGTCGGCATGCTGCTCTGGACGCTGATCCGCCACCATCATAGCGACTCCTTCCGCGACAACTATTTCTTCCTGATCATCCTGCCGCTGTTCCTGGTCGCCAAGAATCTGCTGCTCAGCGCGGATCATTTCCAGATCGGCGCGAGCGTCACCCTTGGGCTCTTCCGCGTCGCCTTTCTGGTCATGCTCGAACGCACGCTCAGCCAGTTCATGACGAATGCGCTGCAGGTGAACATCCTGCGCCATGCGGGCCTGGACCGGACGATCAAGCTGCTGGCCCTGGTGCTGGTCTTTGCCAGCCTGCTGCCGGCAGCGCTTGCGTCGTCGCTCGCGCTGCTGCTTGCCTTGCTGCTGAGCGCCCGCTTCTGCTTCTGGAAGCCGTTGCTGGCCTTCCGCCGACTCGACATCGGCATCATGTATCTCGGCTACCTGGCGCTCGTCGTTCAGTTGCTGCTCGAGTCCGTCGACCGGGTCGCGCAGCCGGAATGGCTGGGCTCGCTGCCGATGCATGTTTTCACCTTCGGCGTCATGGGACTGATCATTCCGGCGATGCTGATCCGCATCGCGAACGGCCACACCGGCAGAAAAGTCGTCTTCGACCGCCTCGACAAGAGCGTGCTGTGGATCATGATCGCCG
>Ga0209460_1000340_pt1 | contig 47797 bp, 42 predicted proteins | sample EBPBio132013_DNA_FD_185868 | JGI IMG/M metagenome (GOLD analysis project Ga0209460, IMG submission 185868) | Wastewater treatment Type I Accumulibacter community from EBPR Bioreactor in Madison, WI, USA - Reactor 2_5/13/2013_ DNA (SPAdes)... | ecosystem: Engineered > Bioreactor > EBPR >... | reverse complement strand
GAAAATTTAAGTAGTTTGAAGGGTTAGATTTTTGTAAGCTAATTAGCTATTTGTGTGGGGATGACTGAGTGGTTTAAAGTGTGGCGTTGCTAACGCTTTAATTCTGTTAAAAATAGAATTCGTGGGTTCGAATCCCACTCTCCTCAAACTTATTTAAAAATTTATATTTTTAGTAAAAAAACAACAAAAAACTGCTTGATTGTTGTTTAATTTTTTTCTGTTATGCGTTTTTGTGTTTTCGTCGTCGTTTCTTTTTATTAATTTAATTTTTTTCAACTTTTTTTTCTTGTTTTTATCCCTCTTTTTAATAAACCGTATCACTTTACAGACTTCTATGTTAGTTATTCGGGAAAAAATTTTTTATATCTTAGTCGTAATTTTTTGTTTACCTTTGCTTTTACTTTCTCTAAGTTTAAGTTTGCTTCAGTCTGATTCTTTGATTATTGAATCCATTTTAAAGTATGAGTTTTTTTTTTATTTAAAAGATTTATTTCTTAAAAATGAGTCATTAAAAGACTTTTTTTTTTTTAATAACTTTGATTTTAAACTTTACTTTAAATTGGATCGTAGTTATTTAGTTTTGAATTCACTTTTTTACAAAGTGATGGGTGATTTTAATTTTATATCATTACTCTTTTTTTTTATGTCTCATGTAGTTTCATTTATGGTAATTGTGTTTTCAACTTTATATTACAATTTTAATACAGAAACTCTTAATTCAAAATCATTATTGTCTCTTAAAGTTACACTCTATAGTGTAATTTCAATGACAATAATGATGGATTTACTTTTTTTGACTGACAATCTATTATTAATTTTTTTTTTAGCTGAATTTTCTCTTGTACCTCTAGCTTTTTTGGTTACAAAAGATTCAACTGTTTTTTGGCGTAGCTCTTCAGAAAGTTTATATGAAAATAAAAGACCTTTAGCTTTATACTATTTAGTTTTTTTTACAATTGTTAGCGGTGGTTTTGGTTTCATTGGTATTCTTTTGCTGTACTTTTTATTTGGTACAGTATCAATTCATAATTTTGAGCTATTTGATTTTAATTCAGTATCTCTTGTTTCTAAATCAAATTTAATATCATCTTTTACTTGGTGTGATACAACAGCTTTATTTTTAGCTTTTATTTTTTTATTGTTTTGGATTATGGTTAAAGTTCCTTTAGCTCCTGTCCATATTTGGTTACCAAAAGCTCATGTTGAAGGGTCCACCGAATCATCTATGATTTTAGCTGGCATTATCTTGAAAGTAACAGTTTACATTTTTATTCGGTTAAATTTATTCCCCTTTTTTTCAGTTTTATTTGATGTATATCGCCCTAGTTTACTAGCGATCGCAGCGACTACGGCTATTCTTGGTTCTCTAGGTAGCTTGCTTACAACGGATATGAAAAGAATAACGGCATATAGTTCAGTTAGTCATATGGGTATTATAATGTGCGTTGGTTTTTACATTAATTCATTGTCGTTAGCCTTAATACCTTTTATTATTTTACTTCTAACTCATACTGTTATTTCAACTGCAATGTTTATGTTTATCGGTTGTATTTATAAAACACGGTATGGCCTTTTTATTTCTCGTAATCGTTTGGCTTACAGCGGTTTTTTATTTATTTATCCTATTTATTTTATTTTTGGAGCAATTATATTTTCAAATTTAAATATTCCTTTAACTATGGGATTTACTGGTGAAGTTAGCGCCATGGTTGTTGCCGTTAAATCAGGATTAACTTTAGGGTTTATTTTTTGTTTATCTTCTTTTATTTTATTATTACCAATGCTAGCTATGATTGGGCAGGTATTGCTGGGGCCAGTTCGGTCTAACGATTTTTTTAAAAAATCATTAATTTCATTTTCATTTACAAAATTTTCAATTTTTAGTAAAAAATTAATTTTTACAAAATTGTTGTATAAGAATACTAATTTCTTGCAATTTTATTCTAATAAACGGTTTTACTTTTGGTTTATATTTTTAATTGCAATTGGTTTTGGTATTTTTCCATTTTTGTTTGTTTTAGCAATGGAAGATAATTTTTTTTTGTTCGATTTGTCTTTAACAAAAAATTTATTGTTTAGTCCTTATAATAATAAATAGTTTAGTCTTTTACTGAGTGAATTTTTTACCTATTTGAGGAATATTATTGTACCACATTTTTTAACTTATTTTATCTTTTAGAATGCTATCCTACTTAATACCATTACTTTTACCTTTTTTCAGCTTTTGCACCTTATTTTTTTTAGGCCCTTTCTTTAGAAAATTTGGTGTATTAACTTCTTTTGCTTTCTGTAAATTAAGTGTTATTTTTATGTTTTTTAATTTGAGTTTATGTTTTACCTTTTTTGTTTTAAACAAAACGTCAGATTTTATTACTGAATTAACTCTTTTAAATTTTTTTAAAACTCATTATAACTTGTACAGCTCAGACTTTATTTTATTAAATGATAGTTTTGTTCATCCTAATACGACTTTTTTTGTTGATTATAGTTTTTTATTCGACAGTATCACAATAATTATGCTTTTTGTTATTATTGGGGTTTCTGGTTTGGTTCAATTATTTTCAACAGAATATATGGCCCACGATCCTTATATTTCTCGTTTTTTTGCTTTTTTAAATTTTTTTAGTTTGTGCATGCTAATTTTAGTGACTGCTGGTAATTTTATTCAAATGTTTATTGGTTGGGAGGGTGTAGGCGTAGCTTCTTTTTTGCTTATTGGGTTTTGGTTTAGCCGTGTTCAGGCAGTTAAATGCGCTTTGAAGGCGGTTATTATTAATCGTGTTGGCGATTGTGCTTTACTTTTAGCTTTTTCCTTAATTGCATTTGCGTTTAGCGATCTAAGTTACATTGGTTTTTTTGGATTTTTAGAAGTTAGTTTACAAAATGATCTTTTTTTAAATAATACTAATTATTTACATTTTGTAGAATTATTTAGTAATAGTTATGTTTTTAGTACACTAACAAACTCTTTCTTATTGTTTAAGCCTATTTATTTTTTAAATTCAAAGTTTAACATTATCTTTTTTATTGGTTTACTCATTTTAGTTGGCGCATTTGCGAAATCGGCTCAGTTTGGTTTGCATACTTGGCTTCCAGATGCTATGGAAGGTCCTACCCCGGTTTCAGCGTTAATTCATGCTGCTACCATGGTAACAGCGGGCGTTTTTTTAATTATACGTTGCGCGCCTTTATTCTTAATAAACGAAATTTTGTCTGATGTTTTAATAATCTTTGGTTCGATTACAGCATTATTTGGAGCTTCTGTTGCTGCTGCTCAATTTGATATAAAAAAAATTATTGCATATTCAACTTGTAGTCAATTAGGTTATATGATAGCCGCTTGCGGTGTAGCAAATTTTGATTTGGCTATTTTTCATTTAACAACACACGCTTTTTTTAAAGCGGGTTTGTTCTTGTGTGCGGGTTTAATTATTCATGCATTGGGCGATGAGCAAGATATACGAAAAATGGGGGGTTTAGTACGATTACTACCAATAACTTATTTAGCTGTTTTTATATGTTCTTTTTGTCTTGGAGGTCTTCCATTTTTTTCTGGTTTTTATTCTAAGGATGCTATTATTGAGTCAGCTTTTAATTTTGATAATTTTGGTTGGTTTAATTTTTCTATTTTGTTACTAGCAGCTTTTTTGACTGCATTTTATTCTATTAGATTTTTTTATTACGTTTTTTGGAGAGATTTACATGCTGGTTATCGCTCAAAAGTTTTTTTAATTGGCGAAACGTCATCTTCAGCGTTTGCTGTGTTGACTCTTTCCTTTTCTAGTATTTTGCTTGGCTTTTATTTTGTTTTTGGTAATTTTAAATTATTTTTTATTCAAAACAGTTTGTCCATTAATATTATAAACAATATTAAGGCATCGGTTTTTGATTCATTTTGGTCGTCTTCGTCGTTGTTAACGCTTAATTTTGTTGATACTTACTTTCTCTTTCAAAGTTTACACATATTATTACCCTTTTCAATTTTTTTTTCGCTTCTTTTTGTTATTTTTATTTCTTTTTATTTTTCATTTTTTTATAAAAATTATTATTTTTTATCTTTTGTTTCTTACTATGTTCAAAATAAAAATAGCTCTATGGGTAATTGTTATTACTTTTTTAGACATTTTTATAATTTTTTTGCCAAAGCTTGGTTATTTGATATTTTTATAACAAAGTTAGCACGAAATTTATTCTTTTTCTCGCGCAGTTTCGTACAACGTAATATTGAATCCGGTTTATTTGAATTATTACTTGTTTTGTTTCCTATACGTTCTTTAATATCTATGCAAAATTTACTTGTAGAACGTACCACAACCGGAGATTTATCTCTGTACGTTCGAAATATTATTTTTGGTAGTTTATTTTTATTTTTGTTTTCATTTTCATTTTTGGTTTAGTTTGTTGTATTAGTAGCTTAATGGTGAAGCGTGCGACTGTTAATCGCGAGATTGTAGGTTCGACCCCTACCTAATTCGAAAAATGTTTTTGGGATTTTGTGTTTTATTTTGAATCGAGTTTGATCCTGGCTCCGAATGAATGCTAGCGGTATGCTTAACACATGCAAGTCGAACGAAATTTAATATTTAGTGGCGTCCGAGTGAGTAATTTGTATGAAGAAGCAATATGCATTTTGTTTAAATAACAGATAAAAGTAAAAATTAAAAATTTTTTTAATTTTTTCACTTAAAGGTTTTGCCGATGTATAAAGTGTTTGTATAAGATTAGGTAGTTGGTAATGTTATAGCTTACCAAGCCAATGATCTTTAGCTGGTCTGGGAGGATCATCAGCCACGTTGGGACTGAAAAAGGCCCAACCTTTATTGAGAAGGCAGCAGTGAGGAATTTTGGACAATGGGCGAAAGCTTGATCCAGCAAATCCGCGTGAGGGAAAAGTTATAGTGTTTTTGTTTAAAAAAATATTAGACGGGCGATTGTAAACCTCTTTTTCTAATGACTATAATGCATGTAATTAGAGAATAAGCTCTGACTAACTTCGTGCCAGCAGTCGCGGTAAGACGGAGAGAGCTAGTGTTATTCAAATTAACTGGGCGTAAAGGGTGCGTAGATTACCTTTCTAAGTTAATAATAAAAGTCTAAACTTTTTTGTTTTTAATATTATTAATACTTTTTGGATAGGGTTTTGCAGAGGATAGCAGTATTTTTAAAGGAGAGGTAACATTCTACGATATTAAAAAGACTACCGGTTGCGAAGGCGGCTATCTGGGTAAAACTGACATTGAGGCACGAAAGCATGGGGAGCAAACAGAATTAGAGACTCTGGTAGTCCATGCCCTAAACGATGAGTGTTCACAATTAGAGTTTTTTAGTTGTTTAGTTAACACGTTAAACATTCCGCCTGAGAACTACGATCGCAAGGTTGAAACTTAAAGGAATTGACGGAAGGTCAAACAAGCGGTGGAGAATGTGGCTTAATTCGACATAACGCGTATAATCTTACCAGCAATAGGTACAACGTTTTATTATAGATTAGCGTTTATAATTTTATTTGTAGAGAACATATTTTTTACATTTAGCGTTGAGCAGGTGATGCATGGCTGTCGTAAGCTCGTGTCGTGAGGCGTATGGTTAAGTCCTGTAACGAGCGCAACCCTTGTATATTTTTTTTATTTTATAGAATATATAGATCGCAGAGGAAATCTCTGAGGAAGATAAGGATTATGTCAAGTCTGCACGTCCTTTATATGCTGGGCTGCACACGTTCTACAATGGTAGATACAAAGAGAAGCAATGATGCGAATCGTAGCAAATCTTCAAAATCTATCTCAGTTCAGATTATTCTCTGCAACGAGAATATGAAGGTGGAATCGCTAGTAATCGTAGATCAGCATGCTACGGTGAATTTGTCTCTGACCTTTGTACACACCGCCCGTCAAGCCATGAAAGTCGGTTATATTTGAAAATTTTAAAAGCTTCTTACAAATTTTAAGTTTTTAAAATTTTAAGTTTTTAAAATTTTAAGTTTTAGTTTGTTTGTTAGTTGACAGAATTGAGAGTATGGTTGATAATTGCGGTTAAGTCGTAACAGGGTAGTGGTAGGGGAACCTGCTGCTGGATTTTTTATTTATTGTTGCAATATTTTTGCATTTTTAAATTAAGACAAGCAATTTAATGGATACCTAGATATTAAATTTAAGCGGACGTATTAAAAAACGAAATGTCAAAATGAACCTAAAAACGGTGTTGTTTGCTTGTTTTAAACACAAGTGGATTGATTTTTGTGATTTCCGGTTTAGATAACTATTTACATTTTTGTATTGAATTTAATTAACGAATTGAAACATCTTAGTAGTTAAATGAAAATAAATCGAAGAGATTTCGTTAGTAGTGGCGAGCGAATGCGAAGAAAGGTCATGTAAGAATTTTGTACTATATTTTTAACAAAAATATAGTACAAAACTATGGAATAAATTTTTGTTTGGAACAACAACTCATTGGTTAGTGATAAGCTACTGTTTTATCCTGTTTCTTTACGTTGAGTAGAACGAAAGATAATTTGTTTGAATATAGGAGAACCATCTTCTAAGCCTAAATATAATTTAATAATCGATAGTGAAAAGTACCGTGAGGGAATGGTGAAAAGAACTCAATTTTTGAGAGTGAAATAGAGCTTGAAATTATTTGCTTTTTAACAGTTGGAGCTTTTTTTTTAGTAACAACGTACCTTTTGCATCATGGGTCAACGAGTATATTTGTTTAGCAAGCTTAATTTTTTGTAGGCGTAGCGAAAGCGAGTTTGAAATTTATAACTTTTTTAGTTAAACGAATATGACCCGAAACCAGATGATCTAATCATGAGCAGGTTGAATGTTGCCTAAAAACAACAGAAGGACCGAACCGTTATATGTTGCAAAATATTCGGATGACTTGTGATTAGGGGTGAAAGGCCAATCAAATTTGGATATAGCTGGTTTTCCGCGAAAGCTATTTAGGTAGTACGCTATTTTTTTAACTTTAGTGGTAAAGCACTCGGTGAGCTAGGGGAATTTTTTTTTAAATTTTACTGAACTTACCAAAACTTAGAATAATATTGTTTTAAAAGATAGTAGGCAGAGCGTTGGTGATAAGATTGACTGCTCAAAAGGGAAATAGCCCAGAATGTTGGTTAAGGTCTTTAAAATTTTTTTAGTATAAAGAAGAATTAATTGAGCTTTGATGATCGGGAAGTAGGCTTAGAAGCAGCCATCTTTTAAAGAAAGCGTAAAAGCTCACTGGTTGATAAAATTTTTTAAAATAAAAATTTTTATGCTTTTTTGGTTCGTAAATAATCGAGATTAAATAAATTAACCGAAACCACATTAATAATTTTATTATTAGGTAGCGGAATGTTTTGTATTTTTTTGAAGTTAATTTGTGAAGATTAATGGAAATATCAAAATTAAGAATGTTGACATTAGTAGCATAAATAACGTATTTAAACGTTATCGCCGTATGGCCAAGGTTTCCAACGTAAAGTTTAACTGCGTTGGTTTAAGCGGTCTCTAAGAATTTAAAAACGAATGTTTTATTCGATGAGTATTTTTGTATACAATTTAACTTTGTATAATTAACAATAAAAAGTTTTATAGTTTGGTGACGCATTTATAATTATTTTTGTTTTATGGCTTTAAATTTTATAAACTAAAATATGTAAAGTGACTGGAAAGAACCCTATAAAAAGAAAAACCGTACCGTAAACCGACTCTGGTGGCCGGGTGGAATACCACTAAGGTGTATGAATTAAAGGTGTTGAAGGAACTCGGCAAATTGGCCCAGTAACTTCGGGAAAAAGGGCGCTAAATTTTTTACAAATTTAGTTAAGAAAATTAGGGGTGGCGACTGTTTACTAAAAACACAGGACTCTGCTAAATTGTAAAATGATGTATAGGGTCTGACGTCTGCCCAGTGCTGATCGGTTAAAAGGATAAGTTTTTTGCTTAAAATATAACCCCCAGTAAACGGCGGCTGTAACCATAACGGTCCTAAGGTAGCGAAACCCCTTGTCACGTAAGTTGTGACCTGCATGAATGACGTAACGACCTCCCCACTGTCTCCAGCACTAATTCAGCGAAATTGAAATCTCTGTGCAGATGCGGAGTAATTGCAGCTAGACGGAAAGACCCCATACACCTTAACTATAATTTTTTATTATTTTTTTCGAATAACTCGTATAGCATAAATTTTAGTCTATAATAGCTTTTATGATTGCTTAGACATAGGTGTAATAGAGTTCGGTTGTTCGTTTAATTAATTATTTTATTTAATATCACAGTAAATTAATGGTAGTTTTGCTGGGGCGGCGGCCTTCTAAAGTGTAACGAAGGCGTACGATGGTAGATTTTTTTGATTGAAAATTAAAAAGAAGTGTAATAGCATAAATTTGCCTGACTGTAAGACTGGCAGGTCGAACAGGAACGAAAGTTGGTTATAGTGATCCGGTAACACTGAATGGAAAGGTTACCGCATTCGGATAAAAGGTACGTTGGGGATAACAGGCTGATGATCCTTCAGAGTTCATATCGACGGGATCGTTTGGCACCTCGATGTCGGCTTTATCATATCCTGTTGCTGAAGAAGGTAACAAAGGTCCGGCTGTTCGCCGGTTAAAATGGTACATGAGCTGGGTTTAGAACGTCGTAAGACAGTTCGGTCCCTATCTACTGCATAATTTATATAAACTTTGAGAAAATATTTTTCTAGTACGAGAGGACCGGAAAATTTAGGCCAATGGTTATTTAGTTGTTTGCTATTTTGTAAGCATTGCTTATAAGCTAAGCCTAGCTGTTGATAATTGCTGAAATCTATATAAAGTAAGAAGCCAATTTCAATATAGTTTATTAATTATTTTATTTGTTAGTTTTTTATATCAAAAAGAAAGGTTTTAATGTATTATAAATAGTGATATTTGTATTTTTTTAAGCTTTTTACTAACAATTTTTTTAAAAATGTTTTGTTTTTAGATTACATTAGTATTTTTTTACTATATTTTGTTGTACTATTTATACCTGTTCTTATTTATACAAAAGTAATAAAAACAAATTTTTTGTTGGTTCAAAAGGATCTTTTTTCCTGATTTTTTAAAATTGCTATTACTTTTTGGTGTTATATAGCTTTAAAAAAAGTAAAATAAATTTTAGATAAGACTGCGGTAGAAATTATATATAATATTGATTTTATATTTTTGACAAAAATTAACTTTGCAGTTAAAATGTTTTATTCCATAAATTTTTATGCCTCAGTTAGATTTAGTAACGTTTGCAGATCAAATCTATTATGTATACTTGTTTTTTATTTTTCAGTATATTTTAGTGTCTACTGTAATTGTTCCTCTTATTTACCAAGTTTTAGCTACTAAACATTTATTTTATAAAACTGTTAAAAATGAATTGAAAATTGCATCAATTTTTCTTTTCACCTCCCTGTATTTACTTACCGCTTTAGAGGTAAGTTTTGAAAATAAAATAAATTAATTTATTTTATTTCCTTCGTCTAGCTGGTTAGGACATTACTTTTTCACGGTAAGAACAAGGGTTCAAATCCCTTAGGAATCATTTTTTTTTGATGTAGCTTAGTCGGTAGAGCGGCGGTTTTTGGAGCCGCGGACAAAGGTTCGATTCCTTTCATCTTAAAGTGTGGTGAAATTGGTAGACACGATAGGCTTAGAACCTGTTGATCATTAAAACTGATCGTGTGGGTTCGATTCCCACCTCCCAAAAAATACTCTTAGTTTAAAGGTAGAACTACGGCCTTCTAAGCCGTTGGTGTTAGTTCGATTCTAGCAGAGTTGATTTTAATTGCAGGTGTCGTTTAACGGTAGGATTGATGTTTTGCACGCATTAGGTACGGGTTCGATTCCTGTCATCTCCATCTAAAATTTTTTGACATAGTTTAATTGGTAGAATATCCGCTTTGGGAGCGGTTGGTGTATGTTCAACTCATGCTGTCTTGAAAATCGCGTTTTTTTATTGAAAAAGGGAGTTGAACTGTGATCAGGTCCAGTAACGATTCCGAGGGTGGTGTAATGGTAACATATTAGGCTCATGACCTAATGTTGTAGGTTCGATTCCTGCTCCTTTTATCTCTTATAAACAAATTAAAAGATTTTTGGGTGGCTGAGTTGGTTTAAGGCACCGGTCTTGAAAACCGGCGTATACTAAAAATATACCGCGAGTTCGAATCTCGCCCCATTCTTCGGATGTGGCTGAATGGTTTAGGCAGCGGATTGTAAATCCGTAACTTTAGGTTTATGTAGGTTCGACTCCTGCCATCTTCAAGGCTTTGTTGTTGTGTAGCTTAATGGTAGAGTAGCGGTTTGCGGTACCGTCGGTTGTAGGTTCGATTCCTACCACAACAAAGCCTTTTTTGTTAGACGTTGTTGTGTAGCTTAATGGTAGAGCAGAGGTTTGTGGCATCTAAGGTTGTAGGTTCGATTCCTACCACGCTCCGTTTTTAGTTTTTGAACCTAGCAGGAATCGAACCTACGATTAGCCGTTATGAGCGGCCCGTTTTACCATTAAACTATAGGTTGGGGATAGTTTAATGGTAAAACGCAGGATTCATACTCCTTTAATATTGGTTCAATTCCATTTCCCCATATTTTTTAAAAAGGGTAGTTTAATTGGTAAAACTACAGTTTGTCGAACTGTAAGATGCGGGTTCAACTCCCGTCTCTGTCGTGCGTTTTTCTGGTGGTAGTTTCTTTTTTTAGTGTTTTACTTATTATTTTAGTGTTTTTTTCTAGTAAAAATATATTAAATTTTTCTATTGTTAATATTGATAGTTTTTATTTTTCTGGTGGCCACGTTGGCCATTTGTTTGTTGATTGGTACCCAGAAGCCGGAATTGGTTTAAAAAATTTATCTTATAGGCGCGCTAATTTCGTTTTTTTTAATTTAAATAAAACTAATTTTTTTTTGAATAAGGCTTGTATTTTTTTGAAACAAATGGCAAAACGTGGGGTCGTTCCTTTATATGTCGGAAATACAAAAGCTTCGAGTGGTGTTGTTAAATTATCTGGGACTTTTGCCAATATAAATTTTGTTGTTGATTCGTGGATTGGTGGGTTATTAACTAATTTTAAAAATGTTGTTCATTTGCCTTTAAAAAAAAATTTTTGTTTTAGTAAAAAAAAACATTTGGTTGGTTTGAAAAAGCTTGATTTTGTTCCTGAAGTAGTTTTGTGCTCTAGCGAATTTTATGCACCTTTTGCTGTTTCGGAATCGAATACGCTGTTAGTGCCTACAATTAGTGTTGCTGATTCTAATTTACGTGTTGTTGAATCCACTTATCCTGTTGCTTTGAATGACGATTCTATTTTAGTTTTTAAAAATTTTTTTTTTTTTTTAAGTTCTTCTTTTTGGTTTGGTCGCGCAGATTTTGCTATGTCTTATCTGTTTGTTACACATACATATATGTTGTCTAAAATTATTTCAAATAATGATCCAAAATTAATTAATCTTTACATTTTTAAAAAATTTCAAAAATGGCTTACGCTTACAGTGGAAAACCCAAATTTAATAATTTCTCCGATTATTAAAAATTTTTTTGCTGTTCTTTATTAGTGTTTTTAGTCGTAATCGGAATTGAACCGATACCTTTTTTAACAAAGAGTGGATTTTAAATCCACCGTGTCTACCAATTCCACCATACGAAAAATGTTGACTGAGGATGGGTTTGAACCATCGACCAACGGTTTTTCAGACCGCTACTCTACCGCTGAGCTACTCATAATTTCATCGTATTTTTTATTTTTCTTTACAAAAATGGGACCAAAAATTTTTAATAATATTATTAAAATTTCAACTTTTATTTCTCTTTTAAAAAAATTGTCTTTAGGTCAATCTATTTCTCTTTGTTTGTTATCGAAAGGATCTGGTCGTCGAATTCGTGTTATTTTTCATTCTGGCTTTATTTTTGCAGTAAAAAAAATTCATGGTAATTTTCAGTTGATTTTACGAAAATCAATTTTTGGTTATAATTTTAAAGTTCGTGTTTTTTTAAAATCTTCTGCATTATTTAGGCTTTTCGTTTAGACACTACTAAAGAAAAAATATCAACATATAGTTTTAATATCTTAACAAAAATGTTATTTTACTTTTTTTCAACTATTAAATTTAGACGTAAAAAAAAAAAAGCGTATCGCGCAAAGCGATTGACGATTCATTCTTATCGACTTTATTCTCGGTATAAGCAAAAAGAGGTAAGAGAGTATCATAAATTATTGAAGCGTACCTTACGGCGACGATATAAACAAAATCGAAAATTTTTTTTAGTTTTATATTTTTTTTTACGCTCATTACTTTGTTTTAAAAAGTCCATTTTAAAGGTTAGCAATGACAAAAACTTTAATTTACTTCCCTTTTCAAAGAAAAAATTAGTTTTGCATTTATTAAAAAAAAGTCGATTATTATCGAAACGGTTACTAGAGCTTAAATTCAAAAAAAGAGCGCGATACCGCCGATTGCTTTTTAAATTTTCAATTATTTCTCGTGAATTGTTTTTTTCTAGTTACCGCTTGCATCGTATAAAAAAAAAGCCTTACGAAGTTGTTGATTGGTTTATGAGGGGTTTACGTGAGCGCGGTCCCGCGTATTATGATTTGTGGAATCATTACAACAGAAATAAAGAGCTGTACAGATATCTTCGCGATCTTTATCGATTTAGCAGATTTGGTCTTGTTTTTTTATCTTTAATTTTGGTTTTTGTGTTGTTTTTAGTTTTATATGTACTTCCTTTTATCAATTTTATTTTATTTTGTTTTTTTGTTGCGCCGGTACTTAGTTTAAATTTGTTTTTTGAAACTATCTTACCTTTTTTATTACAAACTGCTGATAATTTATTTTTTCTTTTTCAAGAAATTTTTTTTTTTTTTAAAACAATAATCAAAATGATTTATTCAATTCAGTTGCTTCCGGAAATTATTATACTCCTTGGTATATTTTTAATTATATGTATACAAACTTGGGTTTTAAGTTATTACAATTTAAGATATTTTAAAAAACTTATTATTGCTTCTTTTGGTTTAGAAAGAGCGCAACTATTTTTTGAAAAGAATCAGATGTCTAGTATTCTTAGTAACCGTTTATCTCAAATAAAACAATTGTTTATTGTTTCCACGTTTTGGGATATTTCCTTATGCTGTCTTTTAATTTCTATGTTTTTTTTAATATTTACTGGAATTGATTTTGTGACAAATACAGATTATGCTTCGTTTTTGTATTTAGAAAAAACAAATCTTTTAAATGGAATGAACGATAAATTTTTTGGAAGCCATTTTTTTTATGATTCATTCACTTTTTATTCAAGATTTTTTATTTTATTAGCTTCAATTTTTTTTTTAATTATATTTAAATCAGAACTTACTACAGATTCAAAGTTTCAACGAATTGAGTTTATTATTTTATTTTTACTTGGTATTTTGTTTTCGATGTTAATGATTTCTGCATCTAGTTTACTCTCGCTTTTTTTAATTATTGAAGGTTTGGTTGCTATTATGTATGTTTTAACTGCTGGTAATTTTTTAGAAATAAATTATCCAGTTTCAGTTTCATTAAAATTTCGTTCGACTGAAGGTTCAATAAAGTATTTAGTTACAAATGCAGTTGCTGGTAGTTTTTTTTTAATTGGTTCTATTTTTTTACTATATTCAACGAAAGGCGAAATTTATTTTACTAACCTTCATATATTTCTTTCGCTCGATCATATTAATTCTTTGCCCTTTTTTTCACAGCTTGGAATTTTGCTTGGTTTGTTGTGTTTAGCTTTTACTTTCCTTTTTAAAATTGGATCCTTTCCATTTTACTCTTGGATGATTGATCTTTATGAAAGTGCAAATTTGGGTATTTTATCTTTTTTTGTTTTAATTCCTAAAATGGCTATTTTACTAACTATAATAAATTTACAACGGTTTTTGTTTTATCATTTTCCGTTAGTTTTTTTTTTTATTTTTTTATCGTGCGGTATTTTGTCTTTAATTGCTGGTGCAATTTTAGCTTTAAAACAAACTAAAATAAATCGATTAGTCGCTTATAGTTCAGTTAGTCAAATTGGATCATTTTTAATTTTATTAGCTTTAACAACTTTAAATATAAACATATCTTATTTACTACCTATGCTTTTTGTTATTTCTTATTCGTTTGTTATGCTACAGTTTATGGCTATTTTAATTGGTTTAAAAAGATTACCGTTTTTTTCTTCTATATCTGTTTTACAAGAATTAGCTTTTATTAAAAATTTACCCGTTTCTGTTCAAACTATATTTGCTACGTTTATTTTTAATTTAGCTGGCGTACCCCCATTTTTGGGTTGGTTACTAAAATCGTTGGTTGTTTTCACTTCAATTTTCTTAACATTTAATTTTTTTTTTGATATAAATAATTTTGACGTCTATTTTTTGTCTACTTTATCGAATTTTGAGTTATCGTTTTTAACTTTTTTTAAAGAGCATATTTTTAATATAAAAACGTCTTTTTTTTCTTCAAATTTAAGTTTTTCATTTTTTATTTTTTTGTCTGTTATAATTTTTTTTGCTTTGACGGTTTCTGTTTACTATTCTTTACAACTTTACAAGATAATATTTTTTGAAACAAAAAATATATCTGTTGTGCATTCAACAAAGACACCTAATTATAACACTTCTCTATTGCTAGGTAGCACAATTTTTTTTTTATTTTTTTTTAATATTTTTTTATTAATTACTGTACTTGATGTCTTTTCGTGGACGCTTTTTTTATGTTATTTTTAATACATTTTTGCAACAGCTATTGAAACGACTGTTCGTTTATTTATTTATCTTCAGTTTTGCGTGGTTTTGCTTATTGTTTATTACTATAACGTTGTTTTATACTGTTTCACTTTTTAAACAACACTTTTATATAAAATTGTTTAACTGAGGGAGTTACCTTTTTTTAATATCTTTTATACTACTAAATGAATTTATTACAATCTTTTTTTATTCAATTATACTTTTTTGAACCTTTTCGATTAGTATTGGCTTTTACTTTATTTAAAATAGCATTTATTATCTATCTCTACTCAAAAGCTAAAATTAGTATTTTTTGTAAAGAAATCAATTTAGCATTGTTTGTTTGTCGACTTTTGCTTGTTTTATTTGGTTTATTTTGTATTGTTACTTTTATTTCAGTTAGTTGTTCCACTTTTATTCTTAATAGTAAAAGTTCTTATATAGCATTTTGCTTTGGAATAATTATTTTACTTTTTATTTATTGTTTTTACATTATATCTGTTATAGGCAAGGTTCCACTTATTGAGTTTGTTTTTTTTATGCGAATTAAACCATTTCTTGATTCTATTGCGTCTATTCCATTATCCTCTAAATATTGTGTATATGCTGCTGTTCTTGTTGTTGTTCCTGATTCGAATTCGTTTTTAGTATTAGCACCCGAGGTTTTAGCGCAGATGTTAAAAAGTCAACAAGTTGTTGGCGAAGTTTACTTTGCTGGAGAAGAGCTAAATAAGGCTTTAGTTTCCGGGAACTTTGGTCGTTTGGTTGTTAAAGATGGTTTGATACTTTTACCAGATTTAGATGATAAGCATTTTTTGCGTTTGCGTTCGCTTTTATCTAATTCAAAAGAGATTTTTACTGGTTATTATTCTGAATCTTTAAAAGCAAGTTATGACCATTTTCGTATTAAGTCAAGTTTTATCCTTGCTCGCGGTCTTATGTCAACATTAGACGATTCTCAAAATATGTCGTTGAGCCAAAAAGAGGCACTTATAGCTTTTTGGAATTTAGCAACTGAGGTGCCCATAACAGTTCAACATAAATCAGTAACTCTTTTTAGTCATCCTTTGCTTATTCGTGATCTTTCATCAACACAGTTGCCGGATGGTAGTTTTGATACAAAAATTAAAGCGAATGTTTTAACTCATTGGAATCCGAGAACGTTTGACTGTTTTATTAAAGATAATGAACTTCTTTTTAAATTTTTAAATGATTTTGAAAACAATAAGGATGTTCAACATATTGTGAGTTTATGTCAAGGTGTTAAATACAATCCTGAATCTTTAGCTAAATTTTATGGAACCGGAAATTATGCTGATGTCGAATTGCGTAGACTTATTAGTTCCAAAAGTAGACTTTCTATACAAAAAAATTTACCTATGTTTAAAGTATCATTTGATGATTTCTTTGATAATTTTCAATACCATTATCGATCTTTACCTGTTGAAATTGGTTTAGATCCCTCGCACCCAAAAAAGGTACAACGAATTTCTTTGCGAGCAACAGAGCTTTCTTATTATAGTAAGCTTTCAGATATTGAACGAGATAATTTGGTTATGGTATTAAAACCTCACGATAACATTTATAGCAAATTATTAAAAACTTCTATTAATTGTCAACAATTTGCTGCATTTTCTAAAAATGCTTTAGATAATAACTTTTGTGATTATAGAGTTAATGCTGAAATGCTTAGAACTATTTTAAAATTATGTAAGAAATAAAAAAATTATGTTTTTTTTGGATTTTGAAAATTATAAAAATTTGGTTGGAGGGGACATTACCGTTTTTCCTCCAGCAGTATCTTACGATACTATTATTTCTTGTAAAAAAGATCCTCACTATGCTCCATTTATTTCATTTTCAAAACGCTCTTTTTTTTATACCGCCTCTCCTGATTATTCTTTTAATGGATCACCGTGGAATAACGATATAGATGGTTTAAAAATGTTTTCTGCATTGTTTTCAAATACTTATACAGAATATGCTTTACGCTCTAATAAGTTATTTTTTTATGTTGAGGTTTCCTCTTCGAATTATACATTTAATAATTGTTCGCCTTCAATCATTCGCAGTGCATTTGCAAAAATTGTTGCTAATAAGCTTTTAAATGGACTTTTAAAACATTTTTCTGGTATGGTTGATTTAATCTTTGCAGATTTTTCGTGTGAACGAAGTAATATTGGTGTTGATTCACTTGAATTTCCAAAATTTAGATTTATTTTAACGTTTAATACTTACTTTTTACCAGGTAATATTTCGCTTGCTTTTCAAGATAATGCGTTTGCAGAAGCAAATACTTATTATTATTCATCTAATCACAACGGACTTGATTTCTTTTTTAATAACTTAGCGCATTTAATCGAACCCGATGATAATTGTCCGTTTGTGGTAACATCTTATAAACATTTATTCTCAGAAAGTAAAATATCAGATTGTTGGAAAAGTTTTTTTTACTTACATGGTTTCAGACAAAATATAGTTCATACTTTTTTTTATTCAGCCACATCATCAATTTGGCTTAATTTAAACGATCCAACCCTTTATCCTTTTGTTAATTACGATTATGGTAATGAAATTGGTGTTGTTTTTGATTCTTCGTCTAGCGCCTCTTTATCAAATCTAGATTTATTTTCTTTTATTTTTTTAGCTGATTCTATTTCAACCGGTAGTGATAACCTTTATTATGATAATGATTTTAATTTATTACGTTGTTTTTTATTTACTCCAACCGCCGATCTGCTTAGCGTTTACAATTCAAATGTCAAAAATTGCCCTTCTATTATTATTGGTAATAATCAATTACGTTTAGAATATGGCCTTTCTTTTTTAGTTCGCAGAACACTAGCATTACCTTATATTTATGATTCATCTTGGAATTATTGTGGGCAACGTTATTGTCGAGAAGAGGATTCTTATAATTACACTTATTTTGATTCTTTTAAGTCCAGTTTGCTTTATTTTTTTTCAGTATATTTTATGCTTCAAGGTACACAATTTTTTTTAGTCGATGATGATTTTTTATTAACTAAAAAAGATGATATTTATTTGAGTTTTGTTCCTTTTTCCAATAAGGAAGATTCTCAAAAATCAAAAAATATTACTAACTTTTTAAAATCTTTTTCAGATTTGATGTATGTTCGGTTGCTCGGTGTTTTACCTGAATTGCGCTATTATAATACTTCAATGAAATTCGTTGACAAAAAAGAATTTTTTATTTCCGATGAAGTACGTTCAACGTTTCAAGTTAATAGTAGAACGAAATATTTTGAATTTCTTGTAGGCGATAGTTTTTATTTAGAGAAACTTTTTTCTCATGTTACTTTTTGTAATGGTAATTTTCTTCTCTACCTATTTTGTTATTACTTACCAGAAAGTTATAATGTTTTACGTTTTTTTGATTTTGTTAATGTTAATAGTTGGTTTTTTAAGTCTTTATTTAATCGTCATCTTTTAACTCCAGACGGTTGCACTTTACTGGGTTTTAATAATTCTTTTAGACATGCTTTATTATTTCCGACAGTTGGTTTTTCTGGTCTCGATTAATTTTTTTGTTTGTTTTAAACTGATTGATTTTTTTTCGCTTTATTATGAAAGATCATTATTTTGTAATTTTTTTTATTGTACATAAAAATCAAATTTTTTAGTCTATTGTTTTTTTTAATATGGTTGGTTTTAATTTAATTGGTGCAGGTTTAGCTACAATTGGTTTAGCAGGCGCAGGTGTTGGTATTGGCGTTGTTTTTGGTAGTTTTATTTTAGCTTTTAGTCGTAATCCTTCATTAAGAAAAGATTTGTTCGTTTACACATTATTAGGTTTTGCATTAACTGAAGCTATTGCATTATTTGCGTTAATGATGGCTTTTATTATTTTGTTTCGTTAATTTATTATGACAAAAATTTTAAAGTCTCAGTATTCTGTTTATAAAAATTTTGAGGAAGACGTTTTTGGTCGTTTTTTATTTAAAATGAAACGACGCGAAATTACTCGTCGTTTACTGTCTTATTCAAAAATTTTAAATCGGGTTGAGCCTTTAAGGTTAGCAGATTTGTTAATTCGTAGAAAGAAAAAAATACGTGGTTTAACTAGTGTAGATAGAATCAAATTTTTTAAATTTAGGCATTTTTATGGCCTTAGTTTTGGTAAGACCAAAATTTTTAATAAAATTCAATATTCTAATTTGCATCGTTTTATAAAAGATCGACGGTTAAATTCTATTTTATCATTAGAATCTCGCTTGGATGTTGTTTTAGTTAAACTATTTTTGTTCAATTCCATATTTGAATCTCGATCTTTTATAAAGAATCAAGGGGTATTGGTTAATGACTTATTGATTAAAAAATTTGATTTTTTGTTAGCGCCAGGGGATATTTTATCATTTTCTTTCAAACATAAAATTTTGTTTAAAAGAAAATTATATCGTTTACTCCGTGCCCGAACTAGTAATATTCCTTTTAGTAATTGTATAACAAAAGAGTTGAATTCAATTTTAACAAGTTATGTTTGGCTTTTTAAACGTTATACTGGAGTAAGCCCTTTTTTTTTAGTTGGTTTTCCTCGTTATTTTGAATTTAATTTTAATTCAATGGAGTTTTACTTTTATGGGACAACAAAAGTTGACGATCTTGTTTTTCCTTTTAAGACAACTTTGTCTGAAAGATCATCATTTTTTAATAATTTTATTTAATTTTTTGAAACTTTTTATATTTTATAGTTGTATATATATAATTATGAAGTTTTGCTGTGTGAATACATATTAATTTTTTAATTGTTTTTCTAGATTTTTTCTATATTAAAAAAAATAAAAACTTTATTTTTTTTAATTTATTTATTTCTATGTTTACTTTTTTTAACAATTCATTACTTCAAGAAGAAGAGTTAAACAACTTAGATTCATTGCTTAGCTCAAATCAAGATACCCAGTTATTTAGTGATACTGGTCGTGTTATTTCCATCGGTGATGGTATTGCAACTTGTACTGGTTTACTTAATGTCAAAGCTGGAGAGATGGTAATTTTTCCTTCAACAAATACCAAAGGTATGGCATTAAATTTAAATACTTACACAATTGGTGTTGTTGTTTTTGGTAAAGAAAATATTGTTCGACAAAATGATCTTGTTGTTAGATCATGTTCACTTTTAGAAGTTTCTGCTAGTTCAGCATTATTAGGCCGCGTCGTTGACGCTTTAGGCTCTTTTATTGATGATGAAGCTAGTACAACAAACGTAGAAGTTGCCTCTTCTTCAGTTCGCCGTATTGAGGTTAAAGCTCCTGGTATTATCGCTCGTCAATCAGTTCACGAGCCATTACAAACTGGCTTAAAAGCTATCGATAGTTTAGTTCCTATAGGCAGAGGACAACGTGAATTAATTATTGGTGATCGTCAAACAGGTAAAACAGCAATTGCTTTGGATACAATAATTAACCAAGGTTTACGTAATTCTAAAGGTGAGATACCGGTTTATTGCGTTTATGTAGCTATTGGCCAAAAGCGTTCTAGCGTTTCTAAAATTGCTCAAACTTTATCATCAAATAATGCATCTGAAATTAGCGTGATAGTTGCTGCAACAGCATCAGAAGCTGCACCGTTGCAGTTTTTAGCTCCTTACACAGGCTGTGCTATTGGTGAATATTTTCGTGATTCTGGTAAACATGCTGTTATAATTTATGATGATTTATCAAAGCAAGCTGTTGCATATCGTCAAATGTCGTTACTTTTACGTCGTCCGCCTGGTCGAGAAGCTTATCCTGGTGACGTTTTTTATCTACACTCACGTTTACTAGAAAGAGCTGCTAAATTATCAAAAACTTTAGGTAGTGGGTCGCTAACGGCTTTACCTGTTATTGAAACACAAGCTGGGGATGTGTCAGCTTACATTCCAACCAATGTAATTTCGATTACTGATGGCCAAATATTTTTAGAAACCGAACTTTTTTACAAAGGTATTCGTCCAGCAATCAGTGCGGGTTTATCGGTTAGTCGTGTTGGTTCGGCTGCTCAAATTAAAGCTATGAAACGCGTTGCCGGTTCTCTAAAATTAGAATTAGCTCAGTATCGTGAAATTGCTGCTTTTTCAAAATTTGGTTCAAATTTAGATGAAGACACACAACGTTTACTGAATAGAGGTCAACGTTTAACTGAATTGTTAAAACAAGGACAATACACTCCGTTGGAGGAAACTAAACAAGTTTTGTCTATTTTTTCAGGTGTTTCTGGTTTATTAGACCGCTTAGAGGTTAACGAAATCCTAGCTTTTGAAAAGTTTTTATTTGAGTTTGTAGATAGTTCATCAATCTTTTCAAAAACATACTCTTCTTTTATCATGGATGATGAGGTTTTAACAACTATTGTCACTTTAGCTCAAAATGCTTTTATAGATTTACGTAAAGTTTCTTAATTTTCCAAATTTTTTGTTTAAAACATTATTATTTTATTCTGTAACGAAATACGTTTTTATATATCTATAATTTTATGCTTCTTGAATCAAAAAAACTAACAATTTCTCATTTACTATACTTGTCTCGACTTCTTTATGGTTTTTGTGATTCAATTTGCTTTGACTTTAGAAATGGTCAGTGTTTTATTAATTTAAATTCGTCTAAAAATTTACTTATAACTTTAGCTTTTTTAAAAAATCATTCGAAGACATTATTTCTTTGTCTTGTTGATTTTACTGCTGTCGACTTATTAAGTTTTTCATCCACTAAGTTAGTTTCTAATAAAAACTTTAGATTTCAACTCGTTTATTTTTTATTAAGCCATTATTTTCGATTGCGCTTAGCTGTTAGGTGCAATATAAAAAATGATTCAGTTATGGTTGAGTCTTTGCATACTCTGTATAGTTCAGCTCCTTGGTTAGAGCGAGAAGTTTGGGATATGTTTGGAATTTTTTTTTTGAATCATCCCGATTTGCGTCGTATTTTAACCGACTACGGTTTTGATGGGTTTCCTTTAAGGAAAGATTTTCCAATAACTGGCTATTCGGAAGTGCGCTACGATGAGATTAAAAAATGTTTAGTTTACGAATCACTAGAATTAACTCAAGAATTACGTGTATTTGATACTCTTAGTCCTTGGTTTTCATTACTTTAATTCTTTTCTTTTTTTAATTATAATTAACCTGTAGCTCAGTGGTTAGAGCGTTCGGCTGATAACCGGAAGGTCATTGGTTCAAAACCAATCAGGAATATTTTTTAAAAATCGCATAGCTCAATTGGTAGAGCGTCGGACTTTTAATCCGTAGGTTTCGGGTTCGATCCCCGATGCGGTCAATTTTTTTTTTGGAATAGTTTTAATTGGTAAAATACGAGTCTCCAAAACTCAAGTTATGAGTTCAAATCTCATTTCCTATATTTTTTAAGTAAATTTATATAAAAAAATTAAAATTTTTTTATGTTGTTTTTTGTTTTATTAAAAAATTCGCAGCAAACTCTTCTAAAACAAACTTTTTTGAGTGTTTTAACAAAAAAAAAAGTTTGGAAGCGCGTTAAACTTTTTATACCGGCTGGGCAAGCTAAAGTTGCTCCTCCTATTAGTTCAATTCTGGGTCAATTTGGCGTTAACTTGTTAGATTTTTGCGATAGTTTTAATTTAAGAACGAGACAGTTTAATCCAGAATTGACGTTTTTAGTTTATATTACTATTTTTTCAAATAAGTCTTATGTTTTTAAACTAAAACCTTTGACTTTGAACGAACTATTTTTTTCTTTTAATATTTTTTCTTGTATTAGTAATCATGCTGGTTCTTTACTACAAAATAAAAAATTTATTTTAAATTTATATAAGTTATTTACTGTTTTTATATTTGCTAACCATGGTTTAAATATTTTATTAAATTTACAAACAAAATTTTTGGATAATAATCTAAACCAAATTTTTGGATACTTTTTTAGTTTTTCTAAAAATTTAAAATTTTTAAGTTTAGAAAAGTAATAAATGTTTTTTTTTTCACAGTTTACTAAAAAAGAAACCAATAATATTTCTTTGGTTGCTCAGTATCATACAAAAAGAATTAATCTTAATTCTTTTCGACGAAAGTCGCTAAATCATTTCTTTTATAATATCACAACTAATAATCAAGGTGCAGAATTTTCTTTTGCCGCAATTTTATTAGTAAACCCCGATTATCTTCGTTTTTTAGATTTTTTAATTTATTCTTTTAATCTTCAATCAAAAAATTGTAATTCGGTTTACATAAATTTTATTTCTAAAAAACTTCAAAATTTTTTTTTAGTTCCCTCTAGCTCAAATACTTTTTTAATTTCAGCAACTAATACTATTTCTCTATTTTTATTTTTGGATTTTTTACTGCGATTAAAAATAAATTTTTTAGTAAAAAATATTTCTGAAGTTATTTTAAAAAAAAAAAATTCAACTACTCTAAATCTTATTGGTAATAATAACGTGTTATATTCTGTTTTACAGTCCTTTACAGGAAATTTTGTACTACCTGCTAAACGAGGCGCAAGTTTGTTTTACAAATTATCACTTTTTTTCACTTTTCAATTTTTAAAATTTTTTTTAATCCTTAATCTTTATCAAAAAAAAAATGTCAACTTTGCGTCAAGTATTTAAAAAAGGTTTCGTTCACAAAACACGACGTAGTTGTGTTCCAGCATTTTTAGGTGCTCCTATGAAAAAAGGTGTTTGCTTTCGAGTAACAACAACAAATCCAAAAAAACCAAATTCTGCTATTCGAAAAATTGCTCGAGTAAAGGTTACAACTGGTTTAAAACTAACAGCTTATATACCCGGCCGTGGTCACAATTTGCAAGAGCATTCGGTTGTTTTAGTTCGCGGTGGCCGTGTTAAGGATTTACCCGGCGTACGTTATCACTTAATACGTGGAAAGTATGACTTTTTGTGGGAAGAACGCGAGCCGCGTAATCGTCGTAGGTCAAAATTTGGTGTGCCTTTAGCGCGTAATAAAAGTAACTAAAAGAGTCTTATGCATAATAATTTAAGAGTTCTTTCTTTGAGACGTCGTCACGCTTATGTTTTGAGAGATCGTTTTTTTAATCATTTAAAACGACTTCATCTTGTAAAAATTACTGATTTTTATAAATTGTATCAAAAATATTGGGCGCCTGTTTTAAATAAAATTTCGTATCGTTTGTTTGGTAAACCGAGCGCTTTAGTTTTGGTTAATAAATATTTTTATTTCAGTAGCTTTTTTCCTAAAAAAAAATCAACTTTTGTTTTAAATCCGAAAATTTCTTATTTATTTCGGTCTATTTTCAAGGCTTATTCCTTAGAAGAAAAGAGATTATCGCTTTTGGGTGCTAAAACAAACATTGTTTCTTTTTCTGATAAAGCGAGTTTATTACTTTTCACTTCTTCTATTTTTTTGTTAAAAAAAAAAGTTATTTTAAAAAAAAAAAATTTAAGAACGTTATCTTCTTCAGTTCCAGTTATTAAAAAAAAATTTTTGTCGTCTATAAAAAAAAAAGTTTTTTTACTATTGAGCAACACGGTTTCGAGTTTACGTTTGCATAAGTTATTTAATTTGTTTTCTTTTAAAGGTAACAAAAATAATTTATATACTCTATTTTGTACCGCCGTTTACAAACAGCGTTTTTTACTATATAGATTATGTTTTTTACGTTTTTTTTTTAAATCGTTGTTACTAGGCGATAGTACAGCTCTTTTTACTCAGAATAGCGACTTTGGTCTAGATCAACAAAAAAATTCTTATTTTATTAGACGATTACTTGGTTTTAATTTTTATTTTACTTACTTGTACGGTCGTTCTGCTTTTTTAAAACAAAAGACTATTTTTTTAAATCCTTTTTTTAAGACTATTTTTTTAAATTCGTCTGTTAGGTACCTACCTAACTTTTTTAAATCATTTTATTTATTTACAGAATTAAAATCTTTGAAAAAAAGTGGACGCTCTTTTGTAGTTCCTGTTCCTATTAGATCACAAAATCGTCGTAAATTTTTGTTTTATCATTGGTTGAAATCATCTGTTTTAGCTCGTTATGAATTTTCATTTTCTGATCGTTTAACAGGCGAGTTGTCTGATATAAATTCGCGAAGAGGTTCAACAATAAATAAATTGCATTTTTTATCAAAATCTATTAAAACAAATCGTGTTTTAATTAGAAAAAGTCGATTAAGCTTATTATAGTTTGTATACATATATATATATATAAATCAGGTTTTCATGTTTTTACGTATAAAAATTAAAAAAAATTGTATTTGGTCTGGTTCTCCTATTAAGAAGCTATGCGTTTCTTTTTCTAACTTTAAACCAGGACGTACTAAGGACGGATTTATTTCTGTTTATAATCGCTCTTCTCGTAAATTCAAATCGATTTCTCGTTTGGTTAATAATAAATTTTCTTTGCTTAAAGACGAGTTTTGTCAAATCCTTCGTTTTGAAAGAGATCCAAAAAGAACTGCTTTACTGGCTTTAGTACGTTTTTTAAAATCTGGGTTTCTCGGCTATTTAGCTGTACCTTCTAATACTTTTGTGGGTTCAATTATTGCTTTAAACCCTAGTAAATTCAATAGTCGTTATTTTAGTAATCTAAATATTAATACTATTTCTTTACCTTTATATCGTATTCCGCGCGGTTCTTTAATTTGTAATTTAGAGCGGTATCCTTTTGCTGGCTCTAAGTTATGTCGCGCGGCAGGTGCTAAGGCAAAATTACAATCGATATCTTTTAGACTTGGTTTAGCCTCAATTTTATTGCCGTCAGGTAATACTGCGTTTATTTCTTTAAGTTCTCATGCCTTTTTAGGTTTAATGTCCAATGTTCAAAATATTTTGAATTTAAAATATAAAGCTGGACAAAATATTAATTTGGGTCGTAGGCCAAGTGTGCGAGGTGTAGCAATGAATCCGGTTGATCACCCACACGGTGGTGGGGAAGGTAAAACATCTGGTGGCCGTCCATCGGTTACTCCTTGGGGTTTTTTGACCAAAGGGTTTTCCACAACCTCTTTAAAAAAAAAACAATTTAAGGTAAAAATTATTAAACAATATTCTAAAACTTCAACAAAAAAATTTTAAATGCTATCCCGGTCCTCTTATAAACTTGTTGGTACTTCTAATTTTAATATTACTACTACTTCAGTTACTTCTGATGTAAAATCAAAAAATTATTTTTCTTTATTACCAGTTTCAACTTTAAAAAAAATGCCAGATTTATTGGTTTGGAGTTCTAATAGTTTTATTTTACCGTCTTTTCTTAATAAAAGAATAGCTTTACATAATGGTCGTTTTTTTAAAATATTTCAGATAAGATCATCGATGTTATTTAATCGAGTGGGTAATTTAGTTAGAACAAAAAAATTAGGTGCAGCAATCCACATTTCAAAAAAAAAGAAAAAAAGAAAATAATGTTTAGTTTTACTACTTTACATCAATTTTTTATAAAACATTTTAATGCCTTCTTGCTATCTTCAACTAACTTTGTAAATAAAGTTGGTTTTAACCGTCATGTTGTTTGGTATTACTATTGCCTTCATGTGTATTACATTGTTGGTTTTAAACTTTTTATTCCTTTTATTGGAGTAACACCCGTTTTTTTTTCCAAGTATCATTTACCTGTTATTCCAGCTTTGGTTGATGTTTTAGTTTTTGATGTATTACCAGAAATTAATCCTAATTTCTGGTTTTGTAGGTATCGGGATAATTTTGATTTAGATTTTGTTGTTCTTCATTCGTTATCCATAGATTTGAATGCTTTTTCATTAATAACTTTTAAATATTTTTTTATTTATTTTTCTTAATTTATTATATTAAAAAAATACTTATTGCTTCTTTTAAATGGGTCATTTGATTAATCCAATTTCAACGCGTTTAGGTTTTAATTCTTTTTGGTTATCCAGTTGGTCAAGATTTAAACCGGTAAACTATTCTTATAATTTAATGCTTGACACGGTTTTACGCAATCTAATTTTTTGGTTATTTTCTGATAGTATTGCTTCAGCTCAGTTAAGTATTGTTGGCTTTTTTTTTAGTCATTTTAAAGTGATTAGAAGAAATAATAAAATTTTAATTTTTATTTTTTTGTTTTTAGATTCATCTAAGGTTTTAAAATCACAAAGTGTTGAAGTGGATCCTTCCGCGGTTGAAATTTCTTCAAATCTTTTGTCTATAAATAATTCTAACAGTTCTCTATTAACAAAAATTAATTTTTATGCTATGTCATCTTTTTTTGGACGATTATTTTTGCAAAACAAAAATAATCAGCTTTTAAATAATATACATTTAACAAATTTAACTTTTAATTCATTTATCAAAGATATTTTGTCGTTTTCGTTTACTAAATTGTTTAATTTCAATAGTCATTTCTCTTTTTTTAAACCTATTCTTTTTATTAATTTTTTAGATGATATTGATTGTATAAAATCTAGCTTTATTTCTCGTTTTTTTGCTAGACGCTTAAGTTTTGGTTTTGATTTAAATCGAGTTATTTTTCCGATTGTTCTAGATCTGAGTGAACTAATTGAATCTGGACAATCTAGTTTAAAAGGTTTTAGAATTTCTTGTAGCGGTCGTTTTACTAAAACTCAAATGGCTTCTTATTCTTGGGAAAAATTTGGTCCAGTACCTTTGAATAATTTTAATTGTTCGGTCGATTACGCTTTATCACAAGTGTGTATGAAATACGGAATGTGTGGGATTAAAGTTTGGCTCTTTTCTGAGCATAAACCATTTCGTTCATTTCGTTTAAACTCTAATCGACATTTTTTTAATTCGAAGGTTAGTGATTTATATTCATTTGATAAAAAGTTAAATTTAAAACAAATTTTTTTATTTTTTTTTAAACTTATTTTACTTCGCAAATTAGCTTTTTTCGTTTCTAATTCCGCTACTTATTCACTTTGTTCAAAAAATTTAGAATTTTTTAATAAATTTTTACTTAGTCTTTTTGATTATACGAGTTCAAAATATAAATAAAAAAAATGTTTGTAAACTTTTTTAATCCACCTTCAAAATTAAAATTTAAAAAATTTCATAAAGCTTGTAGTTTTAATAAGTTACTACAGCTGCGGTTTATTAATTCAAATTTTTTAAATGTTGTTTTTTTAAAAGCATTAACACACGGTAGGCTTACACTTAACCATCTTGAAGCGGCGCGTAAAGTGATTAGACGTAAAATGCGAAAAGTTGGCGTGCTTAATTCTTACGTTTTTCCTTATATTTCTATTACAAAAAAAGCTTTAGCGGTTCGTATGGGTAAAGGTAAAGGGGCTATTTCAAATTGGGTTTTTCCTATTAGACCTGGTCGAATTATTTTTGAGATTCACTCAGCTCCGAATACTTTGGCTGTCGATGCTTTACTGATGGCTTCAAAAAAATTGCCTATACAAGCAAAAGTGTTTTCATTTTCTTCTATTTGCGAAGTTTAGTTTTTTTTATTACTACAAAACATATTCACAAAAAATAGCTTTTTACTCATGTTTAATGTTTTTATAGGTACAAAAATTAAAGTCATAGACAATTCTGGAGTATTTTTATCGGAGTGCATTGAGATTTATCGTTCATCAAAATATTTTGGCGCTGGTGTTGGTAATCTAATTTTAGTTACGGTTAAAAAAGTCGCTCCTAATAAAAAAATTAAAAAAGGAAATTTATGCAAAGCTGTTGTTGTTAGAGCAAAAAAATTTATAACTAGATCGGGTGGTCAACAAATTATGTTGTCAGATAATGCTATTATTCTACTTCACAACAATACACTTTTACCTCGTGCGAAAAGATGTAAAACTCCACTTCTTGAGGAATTGCGTTTTTCTTTTTTAAACGGTTTGAAAGTTTTATCTTTAGCACCTGTTGTGCTTTAACAAAAGTTTTTGTATTATTTTTATCTACAAATGAATAATCTTAATTTATTATTGAGTTCGTCGTATCCGTCAAAATTAATTTTTAACGGCTTAATTATATTTGATGTTTTAGATCGTTTTTTTTTTTTTAATTTTAAGTTTTTTAATGGTGTGTCAATCATTTTAGATTTAAAACTTCCTTTTAGTAATTCTTTATTAAAATTTAAAAACAAGATTTACTTAATTCTATATTTTTTGATTTTTGAAGTTTTGTTTGATTCAAAACCACAAATAGTACCAGTTTATACAAAAAAAAATACAATGATTCCTACTAATACTTCAAAAACAAAAGTTGGTTCGAAAATAATTGATGCAGATTCAGGTTTATCTGTTTCTTTTTTTCGTTTATCAGCTTCTTCTTTATCTATTGATTTTTTAACATTGTTGTCAATTTTTATTTCAAAAAATACATACAAAGACTTAGTTGTTTTATCTAGATTTATAAAATTGAATACTAAATTTACTAAAACTAAAAAAATTTCTTCGTTTTCTTTAAAGTCAGCTACAAATGTTTTTGAGTTTTTAAATAATTTTGAAGAGTTTATTCTTTCAAAAGCTCAACTTAAGCTTATTTTTAATTTTGATACTTTTGTTGGTTTATTTCTATTAAAAGCTTTAGGTTTTAATATTTCTTTTGAACCTTTTAAAAAATTAGTAAGTGACAAAAAGTTTTATTTTCTTTAATTAAGGACAAAAAATGAAAAAAAATTTAAATTTACAATTACAGAAAGAATTGAAAATTCTTCAACGAAGAGAATTCGTTTATTTTTTGCGTTTAGTTACTTTGAATTCATCCATTTTTACAGATGATACTTTTATCTACAATAAACAATTTTTAAAATGTGTTTGGTTGTACAAAAATTCATTTTTACAATTGTATTTAAAAAAAAATTTTTCTAGCTTTAGTTTTATTGTTTCACAATGCGTTCTTACTTGGCGCACACGTTCAGTTTATTCTTTTTTTAAACTTTCGCGCATTACTTTACGGGAATTAACAGCTTTTGGTTTTTTGAAGGGTATTCAAAAATCGTCTTGGTAATTGCTAATTATTATCATTATTATAAATTATTTTAATAAAAATATGCGTACATTTACTCAAAATTCTCAAGTTGAATTGCTGGCCTCTTTGCAATTGTCTGTTTTGCTCAACAAAAATATTGGTAAAGTAAGCTACTCAGCTTTCAATTTAATTATATTATCCTTTTTATGTAACAGAGGTTTCGTTTCAAATTTCAAATTTTTTAAAGAGGGTTCTAACGGTTACATTACTTATTTTTTGCGTCGTATTAATGGCGCATTGGTTATTAAAAAAATTTGGTCGCCTTTACTAAAAACTTCTGATTCATTTTCTCGTTTTAGTAAGTATAAATCTTACAAGTCTTTATCACGTCTTTTTGGTTCTGAGTTTGTTGTTGTGTCTACCAATCAAGGACTTATGACAGCTAATGAAGCAATTGCGCTTCAACAAGGCGGAGTAATTATTTGTGTTGTACAATAAAAAATAAAAATAAGTTTAAAATTAATTTATGGTTGTTAGTTTCTTTCAGTCAATTGTTCAAAATTCAAAAACATTTATTTTAGTTTCTCAAAAATCTTTAGCATTTTGTGTACTTAAAAATCGTACAGCTAGTTTAGCTTTATATCCTTTTACAAAAATAAATTTTTTGTCTTCGTTTCTTCCAAGAAATAAGAGTATTGTTGCTAATAGTTTTTTTTTAAGTTTTTCTCTTAATAAACTTATTAAATTCAAAAATTCAAAAATTTGGTTTTTTGAACTCGAACTAATAGGTTTGGGTTATAAGATTACAGTAAAGAATAACATTATTCGTTTAAATTTAGGTTTTAGTCATTTAATTTTTACAATATTACCTTTTTCTGTGTTCTTAATTAAAAAAAAATCTAAAATTATGCTTTTTAGTTTGAACAAACTTGAACTTTCTGAGTTAGTTGCTCGTCTTCTTCGATTCAAGCCATTAAATCCTTTTAAACTAAAAGGTATTAAACGTAAGGACTTGGTTTTTAAGTTAAAACCAGGTAAGCGTACGAAATAAAAATTTTTATTTGTTTTTGCTATGATTAATTCAGTTCATAATTTGTATTTTAAACTTAAAAAACGCAATTATGGCTTAGGTGTTAAAAATATTAAGCGTACTTTGCAATTATTTGGTTTGCCAGCTTCGTCTTGGGGTAGCAATATACCATTTTTTTTTACTGCAAAAAAAAAAAACTTATCCTTTAAACAAAGTTTATTAAACTCAGAAAAATTTCTTTCAAACTTAGTTTTGTCATTTCCTACTAGTTTTAATTTAGGCTTATATAAAAAAAAATTAAGACGTTTGCGTTTGTTAAAATCAAATAGGTCTTTAAGAGGCGTCCGACACATTCAGTGTTTGCCTGTTAATGGCCAGCGAACTAAAACAAACGCTCGTACTCAAAAATTAAAAAAAAATCGTTAGAATTTTAGTTTAAAAAATGCTCGCTTTTATAAACCGTAAATTTTGGTGGCCAAAAAAAAGACGTTGGTTTTTAAAAAAGTTTTTGTCGTTTATTTTAAACGAAAAGCGAAAAACAAAAACTTTTTTTTATACAAAATCTGAATTAAATCTTTTTCGGTCATCTCGTAGGAGGTACTATTCTTTATTTTCAAAAAGATGGTTTTTGTTTCGAGTTGCAAAATATAGACAACGGCCTTTAGTTCCTTTTAAATTTTTTAAAAAAAAACCATCTTTTTTTAATTTGTATTTTCAAAATAAGGATATTTTTAGATTTGCAAATGTTGTTTTACGTTTTACTGTAAATAACATCTTTTTAACTGTTTGTGATCAAAAATTTCGTATTTTAACTTATTATTCTTCAGGTTTGGTTGGTTTTTCTGGTCCTACAAGGACAACTTCGTTTGCTCTTGAGCGTGTGGTAGATGCAGCATCTACTTTTTTAAGTAAGAAACGTTTTAGAAACATTCATTTATATGTTTTGTCTGGGTCGTTTAACTATAGATCAAAATTAGTTTTGGATTCCTTATCTTCTAAACGTTTGATCATTAAAGCGGTAACTTACAAAGTTAACCATTCTCATAACGGTATTCGTCCGCGAAAAACGAAAAGACGATAATTACTTTTAATACTTAATAAAAAAATGATTTTGTTAAAATTTAATAAAATTTATTATTTGCGTTCTTCTTCTATTTTATCTGCTGTCTTAGCTGTCATAGCTAAGTTTCCATCTGCTGCCTTAACTGTCATAGATAAGTTTCTATCTGCTGTTTCTTATCTTTTCTCGCTTCTTTTCTCGCTTCTTTTTCGTATGTATACTGATTTTGCATTTTTTGTTTATGAGCTTTGTCTTAAAGTTGTTTCTTTGCCTGATTCTATTGTTTCTGCCGTCTATCGTTTTTTTGATGTTATTACCTCTTTCATCAATTTCATTATAAACACTTTTAATTCTTATTTTCTTATATTTTTTGACAAAATTTCTTTTATTTTTACTGAAGCGTTTTTAGAAAATTGTGTAAATTTTGGTTTAGATGTTTTGTATTTTTTGTTTATTGCTTTTTGCGTTGGTTTGTACTTACTTTTTGTTTATGACGCTTTCCGCTATTACTGTCAAAAAGTTGTTCCAACTAAACATCCTTATTATTACGCAAAGAGGGGTCCGTTGGTTTGGTTTTTTTATGAATGTTGCACTGCTCCATCTTGGGGGTATCTATTATGGAATTACAAAGAAAATTTGATTATGGGTGTTTGGGGAATGATTATGCTTTTTATATATATAATTCATGCTGAGATTTTAGTTCAAATTGAATTTCTTCGTCGTTACCTGCGGAATCCTTACCGTGTAAAACGTGATTTTGATTCAAAAAAAAAACAATTTAAAATTTTTATATCAAATAAACAACGTGCTATCCATTCTTTTTTTTATTCATTTACTCAGTTGTTTTTTAATATAAAAATTTTAGTTAAAGATGCTTCTAAAAATTTTTGTATATTTTTAATCAAGAAAATTTATTATGGTTTACTTTATATTATTACCTGGATTCCTAATTCTGAAAAAATTCTTAGAGCTACACCTATAGCTTTTTACCGCATCTTGGGTCCATTTTATTTTATTATTAAAAATTCTCCATTTTTTTTTGTGGCCAGTATAAAGTGGTTTTACAACTTTATTATTCTTAAATTTTTTAGTTTTCTTATTTTTTTGCAAATTAGCTATAGTTCGTTATTTTTTTGTTTTTACTTATTTTGTTGTTTGTTTGTCGTTTATTGTTTTTGGTTATTGTTTCAAAGTATTGCTATAAGATTGATTTTCATTTTAATCAAAAATTTTGGTTATTCTTTTCCCAGAATGACAATAACTTCTTTACCTATGGTTCAACATCAAGCTAAAAAGGCATTTTCTCGTACTAGTAGATACTTAACTGTTCCTTTATCAGTTAGGTTGAAGTCTTCGGTTGGTACACAACTTGCAAATTATAGAAGAGCAGATTTTTTATTTGAACGCCCTTTAACAGGTCGACCTGTTCATGACATAACGCGAATTCAGCAACCTCGAGATAAGTCTTATCATTATAGTATTTCTTTCGGTATTCAATATCATCTTTATAGTCCTACCATTGAACAATTTCCATTATTGAGAGCAAGATTAGAGGAGTTACGTCGTTCACCTTCCTTAATCGGTCGTCGTAGCAAAGGTGTTAATGGTTTATTTATTGGTCAAATATTGTTTCCAAAAATTTTAGCTACAAAAATGAGCAATTCAAGTTTTTTATCTAAGCAAATTATATTAAAAAATGTTATTAAAAAAAATGCTAATATTTTTAATAAAGTTGATAAAACTTTTCTCGTTTCCCGAAGACGCTTATCTTTCTTGATTAAAAATAATCAATATAAGGATTCTTTCTTGGAAAATAAGAGTTTGTTTTCTAAACTTATGTTTTATAACGAAACTCAGCCTTCTGTTCGTTTTTTTGATTCTTTTTCAAAAAACTATCTTCCAATAACTTTAGCTCGCTTTATTAGAAGATGGTATTCTCCAAGTTTTTTATTTCACCGAAATAGCTCTTTTTCTTTTTTGTATGATAAAAAACAAACAGCGGCTTCCACCTATAACATGGAATTTTCTCAATATTTAGTTTCGTCAGATTTGTTTTCAATTAAACAGGATACAAGTGTACTTTACAAACCTAATATATCTTCAATTTTTTTAAAAAAAAAAAAACGATTATTACATAGATTTTGGACAAAAAAAGTTGTAAATAAAAAAAAACAAATTCGTCATGTTGTAAATCCTGTTTTTTGTTCTAGTTCTGAAAGTAATTATTTATCACTTAGACTTTCAAAAGTTGTTTACTCTAGGTTTGTTAAAAAAAAAAAGATTGATTTTTCTAATGTGATTAATCGATTTAAAATGTCTCCGAGTGTGTTTGGTTCAGGTTCTTTTATTTTTGGCGATTTAAGTTCTCAACTTTTTAATACTAAACGTTTTTTATTTTATATTCGTAAATTTAAACTTAAACCGTTCCGATCTTATAATAAAAAAATTTATAAAAAACTAAGCGAGCGTTTTACTTTTACACCGTTTCTTCCAAAAAAAAAAAAGTATTCACATTTTCATTACAGGTTTTCAAACAAAAATTTATGCATTGCTCGCTCTTTATTTAATTATAATTATCGTTTTTTGCTTAAGTTAAAGCTACTTTACACAGAAGATAAATTTGTACCATTAACCTTATTAAAATCAATGCCTTGGTGGGAAACACACTCTAATTTGATGATTACAAATAAAATGAATACATTTCGTGGTGATTTGTTACCACATGCATCAAAAAAAATGACGTATAATCCTTTATACACCAATAACCTAGACTTACTAAAAACTAGATTCATTTACGCAACTAAAAAAACTTCAAAACATTATGCTCTTCGCTTACCTGATATTAATTTTTTGTACAGATATAGATTCCCCCGTAATGCTGGTCGTTTTGCTCATTTCTTAAATTATGGTTCACATCATTTAAGAAATGAATTTGTTTCTACTTGGTATGGTTATTCCTACCATGATCGCAGGTTACGTATGAAAAAAAAAGTTTATCATAATGCTTCTACATTATACGGTCATTTAATTTATCAATTTAATTACGCAGCAAAAACGCATGGTGTTGGCTTTTTACCTTTTGGTAATTTTGATCTTAGACGTCTTTTTGGTCTTAAACGTCTTAGAATAAGTCGCGATTTCATATATAGAAAAACTATTGATTCTTATACTTTGTCTAATTTACGTCGTAATAAACTTTGGTCTTTAAAAAATTCTGTTGATGCAAAAAAATATATTTCCTCCGTTTATCAGTTTTCTAACGATCGGGGTTCATCAAAACTACATTGGGGTTCAATGAATTTTCTCAGTTTTGATAATGTTTATATTTGTTTTACATTTTGTTTTTTTATCGTGATTTATTTTGCACCTTTTATAAATGTTTTTTTAAAAACTGCTTGATTTTTTTTATTCATTACCATAAAAAATAAATGAGTTCAATTTTTTTACCAGTTTTTGCGTTACTAGCAGTTTTATTATTGTTTTTTGCTGATTTTGCATCTTTAATGAATTTAATAACTTTTAATGGTGAGGTTATTTATGCATGCGGTTTTTTGATTGTTTTTTACATAATTTGGTTAGAAGGTTTTCAGTCTTTAGATTCATTTTCTCCGACTTTTTCTTTTTCTAATTTGGCTTTTTTTTGGTTGCATTATAAAAAAATAGAAGTTATTCTTTTTAAACTCTTACTTTTAAAAGTAAGAGTTATTAGTGCATTACTAAATATTTTTTTACTTTCTTCTTTATCTTTAAAACTACTAAGTTTTTTGAAAACTAATAATTTTATCTTTAAATTGTCAGTTAATTCTTTAAACAAAATAAGATCAAAATTCAAATCATTACCTTTGCAATAAACAGTTATTAAAAAAAATGGAGTTCACTTTCTTGATTTCGTATTCTTTTAATACTTTAGTTTTAACTTTACTTTTATTTTTAGCAACTTACAATTTATATTCATCTTCTACTGATTTGGAAAAATTTTCAACATATGAATGTGGTTTTACTCCTTTAAGTAATACTCGAGCACGCTTCGACATAAAGTTTTATGTTGTTGCTATCCTTTTTATTATTTTTGATATTGAAATTGCATTCTTATTTCCAAGTATAACTGTTTTAAATTTGTTAACTCATTTCGAGCTAGGTGTACTCACATTTTTTGTTTTCATCTTAACTTTAGGTTTTATATATGAATGGGCATCTGGTGCTTTAAAATGGTAAAAACTGATTGATATTTTGATTTAATTTTGGACTTATCACTTAAAATGAATAATAATACTTACCATTTTTTTTTAAATCAACCTTTTGAACAATTTGAAATTTTTGTTGTTGATTTTTTTAAGCATCCAATAATGATTGTAGGTACTACTTTTTTTTATTTGGAACATTACACAAATTTTTTTTATTACTTATTTTTTACTGTTGTTTTAACAGCGCTACTTGTTTTAAAAATTTATCAAAAAAATGATTCAAAGTTACCAATAATTGGTAACTTTGCATTATATTCGGTTGCTTATAGATTAATCTCGACTAAATCACAACTTGTTATTGAACGTTTTTACTTATTTATTTTTGAGTTAGTTTATCAACAAGTTGGTTTTTTAGGCCAAACTTTTGTGCCTTTATTCTTTAGTTTATTTTCTTTTATTCTTGCTGCAAATATAGTTGGTTTAGTTCCTTACAGTTTCACTTTAACGAGCCATATTATGTTAACATTTACTTTAAGTTTTTCTATTTTTATTGGTTTAACCATTTTGGCTATAATTTATCAACCAAATTTTTTTGAACTTTTTATACCAAAAGGTGTTCCGTCTGCTTTGGTACCTTTTCTTTTTGTAATTGAAATCATTTCCTATATTTCTAGAACTTTTAGTTTAGCAATTCGACTTTTTGCGAATATGATGTCAGGCCATGTTTTACTACACATTTTAACAGGTTTTTGTGCATTTTTATTTAGTGATTTTTATGGTGTTATTGGTAAAATTATTTTTTTTATTCCTTTCATTTTAATTATAGCTATTATTGGTTTAGAATTTGGTATTGCTTTTTTACAAGCTTACGTTTTTTGTGTTCTAATCAGTATTTATTTGTGTGACGTTTTTACTTTAGGTCACTAATTTTCAAAAAATAGGTTGGAAGTGGACTTGAACCACCATTAACAGCTTTGCAGGCTGTTGTATTACCATTATACGATCCAAACATGGCGTTTGGTGGAATTGGTAGACACGGCGGATTCAAAATCCACTCTTTCCAAAAAAGGTATCGGTTCAATTCCGTTAACGCCTATTTTAAGTTTGGTAAACTGCTTTGATATTTTCTCTAATACTAAAAAATAACTTATTATAATTAAACTAAATATGTTCTCTTTTTTATTTTATCGTGGTGCTCTTACATCAAAGCCCTATTCTTTTATTGCTAGATCTTGGGAATTTAAAAGTATTAATACTTTTGATTTCTTTGATTCTTTTGGATCTTCTATTCGGGTTGATACCAGAGGAGATAAAATTATACGAATTTTACCCCGTTTGAATGATTGTACTAATGAAGAGTGGATTTCAGATAAAATTCGTTTTTGTTCTGATGGTTTGCGTTTACAACGTATAGACATACCACTTATTCGTTTTGCTTCAACAAAATTCAAATCCATTAGTTGGTTTAAAATTCTCTCTTTTCTTTTTAAAATGCTTATCTCTTGTAATCAAAATTCTAAAAAATCTATATTTTCGTCTTACAAGTATGTTCCGATTCGTTTTTTCGATGGCGTTTTTAGTAATTTAAATTCAGCTTTATCTTTAAATTTTGCGATATCTACTTTAATTCCAAAATTTATAAATTCTTCTTGTTTAAAATTACAATCCAATTTGAATAAACGACAATTTTTTACAAGCAATTTTCCTTTAAGAGATCTCTCAACTTTTGACTTTTTAATTCTCTGTGGTTTTAACGTTCGGTATGAATCTCCAATTTTTAATATTAGAGTGCGCTACAATGTTGTTAAAAAAAATTTAATTGCGTTTAGTTTTGGCTCTAATTTTATTTCATCTTTCACCTTAAATTTTTTAGGCGGTGTTTCTACTTTTGTTAATTTTTTAAATAACAAACATTGGGTTTGTTCAAATTTTATAAAAAAAAAAGTATTTGTTATTTTTAACAATTTTTTTACAAAAAATGTTTATTTTAGTCCTATAGAAAGAGAGTTAGCACGAAAAAATATTGCTTATGGTGTAATATCCCGCTATTCCTCAACAGTTCAGAATTCAGAAGTGGGAAACATTTTTTGTAATTATAGTGCAATGAGTAATTTATTCGGATGTAATATCTTTTTTGGACTACCTAGTTTATTAGAACATGCTGCTAATAATTTACTAATAAATAATCGTTTTCAGTACACTACTAATTTTATTTTTGCTCATCATGGTGATATCCGATTAAAAAAATTAGATGCCATCGTACCAAATGCAGCTGTTTTTGAACAAGACTCAAATCTTATAACTTGTGAGGGGTTAGTTCAACCATTACGAACTATTTTATCTCCTCCAAAAAATGTTTTAGATGTCTCCGAGATTATTAATTTACTATTCGGTTTAACTTTGCGACAACATATACTATCTCTTTCGCAATTAAATTTTTTCTTCTCGATTTTTTTTTCTAGTGTTTTAGATAAACAAGCTATTTGGGTTTTTGTTAATAATTTTTTTCTTATTGTTTTTGCAAATAAAACACTAGAAAAAAAAATTCCTATTAGTCTTTTGCTCAAAGAGTTTTTATTAGTTTCTTTAAACTATTTAGAATCAGCTACACTTTTAGATTCATTTGATCTTGTCGCAAAAAGCAATTTTATACAAAAAAATTTAATTGTTAATCGGTCAGTTTCCCCGTTGTTTAAACCGATAGAAAATTTTTATCTTCAAGATGAAATTTCATCTTCATCTCTTTCGCTTGTTTCAGCTAGTGAACGTTTAACTAACAAAAAAACTTATGTTTAGTTATAGTGAGGAAGAATATTATAGCCGCGTTTTACTATTACCTTTCTAAAATATGTTGTTACTTTTTGAATTACTTCTATCTGTTTTTATCTTATTTTTTATTTATAAAATAATCACATCAACAAACGTTGTTGAATCAGTTTTATTTCTTATTCTATTAGCAATTAATTTATCTCTTTTTTTATTTTATTTTTGTTCAAACTTTTTAGGTATCCTTTATCTGGCTATCTACATAGGTGCAGTTACAGTTTTTTTTTTATTTGTTGTTATGATGACGGATTTAAATTCTATCGAAGTTGATTCGTTTCAAAAACAAAAATGTAATTTTTTTCTAGTGTTTTTGTTCAGTTTTTTGCTGAGTAATTTAGCTTTCAATCTACTTTTCTTCAATCAACTTTCTATCTTTACTCTACCAATAAAAAATGCTTTTTTTATTGGAAATATAGATTTTTTTCAAAATAATATAGAGGAGATTGGTTTACTACTTTTAAATGAACACTCAGGTCCTTTTATTTTAGTAAGCGCCATTGTTTTGATTGCTTTGATTGGCGCAATTTTTTTAACATCAATTGCAAAACAATCTACCGAAACTCACGATTTCACAAATGTTATTGATTCCAATTTCTCTAATAGCCCTCTCGTTATTAGTAATCGCTCACTGTTTCATAATAACAAGCAACAAAACATGGAAAACCAAGTTGTTCGATCTTTTCTAAACTCGGTAAACTTAAGTTTAACTAAAAAATAATGTTTTTAATAAATTTCGTCTTTAAAAAAATATGCTAAAATCGAAGGATTTGAGAAACCCTATATCTTAACAAAAAATTTATTTTCAGCAATCTATTACTTTTTATGAATAGTCAAATTCTTTTTGATTCAATTTTTTCTTTAAAACTGATTTTATCAGTTTTTTGGATGTTTTGGCTTACTTCTATATTTGTTCTACTGTCAACTGCTCTTTTAACATTACTAGAGAGAAAGATAATGGCTTCAGTTCAAAGACGCCGTGGCCCGAATGTCATTGGTTTTTTTGGTTTACTTCAACCTTTCGCGGATGGTTTAAAGCTAGCGTTAAAAGAAACTAATATTCCTTTTAATGCTAATAAAATACTATTTATTTTGGGACCACTGATCGCTTTTTTTCTTGCTTTGTTTGGTTGGGCATTTGTGCCATTCCCTTCTATTTTCACCAGTTCTTCAGTTAATTTAATTTTTACTACAAAAGAAACAAATTTTATTTTTTTAACCTTTGGCACTTCTTCACTTGACTTTGACCTTGGTTTACTTTTTATTTTTGTTATTACATCCCTTCATGTTTATGGAGTTCTTATCGGCGGTTGGGCAAGTAATTCTAGATACGCATTACTAGGAGCCTTACGTTCAACAGCTCAAAGTATCTCCTACGAATTAACAATGGGCTTCGTAATTTTAATGTTGGGCATAATTTGTGAATCTTTCAATCTTTCAACAATAGTTTTAAGTCAAACTACTGTTTGGAATTTTTTTTCACTATTTCCTATTTTTATTATATTTTTTATTTGTTCTTTGGCTGAACTAAATCGAACTCCGTTCGATTTAGTTGAAGCCGAAGGTGAGCTGGTTGCTGGTTACTATGTTGAGTATTCAGCGATGATGTTTGCGTTGTACTTTTTAGGCGAATATATAAGTATAATTTTTTCAGCTGTTGTGATTACCTTGCTATTTTTTGGTGGTTGGCTGCTACCCTTTATTTTTTATTCTTTATTTTTTTTTTTACCCTTTTTTATTTTATATACTTTTTCCGTTATTGTTTTTAGTATCAAAATTGTACTAATTCTAATTTTATCACTTTTGGTCAGATTTGTTTTACCACGATATCGCTATGATCAATTGATGTTTATTGGTTGGACAGTGTTCCTACCTGTATGTTTAGCATTATTAATTTTTATAGTTACAAGTTTTTTATTCTTAAATTAAAAACTTTATTTATTTAAAAACTTTTTAACTGATTGATTAACTTTAACCATTTTTTATCTTATGTACAAATTAAATATTAATAATATTTCAACCACTAATGTTTCAACTTTGAAACAAAATTATCATGATTTTCATTTAGTTCAACCTAGCATTTGGCCTTTATTAACATCCCTTTCAGCTGCCCTTACAGTGCATGGCCTTGTAGCATACATGCATTACTCGAGTTTACTTATTTTTTATATAGGTTTTGTTCATTTAATTTTTTGTTTAATTGGTTGGTGGCGTGATGTTATTCAAGAATCTTTTTACGACCATACTGCTGCTGTCCAAAGAGGCTTAAAGATAGGTTTTATTTTATTTATTGTTTCAGAGATTATGTTTTTCTTCGGATTTTTTTGGGCTTTCCTACACTCAAGCGTTGCACCAACTGTTTTTATTGGTTGTCAATGGCCACCACGCGGAATTATCCCTTTTAATCCGTGGACTGTTCCTTTAGCTAATACATTAGTGCTATTGCTATCTGGTGCAAGTATAACTTGGGCTCATCACGCAATTGTCGCAAGAAAACGTTTTCAATCAAACTATGGTTTAGTTTTTACTATTTTATTAGCGATTTTATTTACTGCATTGCAAGCTTACGAATATGAAGAGGCTCCTTTTAGTATATCAGACGGTATATTTGGCTCTTGTTTTTTTATGATGACTGGTTTTCATGGTTTTCATGTTATTATTGGAACTATATTTATAATTGTTTGCGCTTTCAGAAATTTTTATGGTCATTTTACATCATCTCATCATATAGGATTTGAAGCTGCAGCTTGGTATTGGCATTTTGTAGATGTTGTTTGGTTGTTTTTATTTGTTTTAGTTTACTGGTGGGGCGGTTTACAATTAATTGATGATTCTACTTTTATTAAAACCTTGACCTTCTAAAATGCAAGATTTAGCGCAACCAAATTTTATTAGTTTTTCAATAACTTTAGAAAAAAAATTATTAGAAAATTTATTAAAAAACGTTTTTATCACCAAAAAGCAACAGCAATTTGCATCTATTTCTACGTTTTCTTTTGCTAGCAGTCAGTTAAAAAAGTCACGTGTATTTTCTACCGAAACTGCAATTGAAACACTACTTTTAACTGATGGAAGTCTTCTGGTTTCTTCAAAATCAATAGCAAAAAAAGAAATTCAAAAATCATTTTTTACTTTTCTTGTCTCTAAAAATGATTTATTTCTTTATAAGAAAATTTAGTTTTTGAAGAAACGCTTACATTTAATTTTAATAGCAAAGAAAAATGGTATCAAATTTATTTGAATTGCTTCCTAATAATAAGAAAGAATTTAGCTCTTTAAAAAATTTTGTTATGAACTTTGGTCCACAGCATCCAGCTGCACACGGCGTTCTTCGTTTAATTCTTGAGTTGGATGGTGAAATTATTAAATATGCAGATCCTCATATTGGTTTACTTCATCGAGGTACAGAAAAATTAATTGAATCTAAAACTTATGTTCAATCTTTACCTTACTTTGATCGACTCGATTATGTTTCAATGATGTCTCAAGAGCATGGTTATTCTTTAGCTGTTGAATCACTTTTTGGAATTTCAGTGCCTGAGCGGGCAAAATATATTCGTGTAATCTTTAGTGAGATTACACGAATCCTAAATCATCTTTTAGCTTTAACAACACATGCTCTTGATGTAGGCGCTTTAACACCTTTTCTTTGGGGTTTTGAGGAACGGGAACGTCTCATGGAATTTTATGAACGAGTATCGGGCGCTCGAATGCACGCAGCTTACATTCGACCTGGTGGCGTATCCCAGGATTTACCGATGGGCTTTTGCGATGATTTATTTTTATTTTGTAAACAATTTTCATCTCGTTTAGATGAAATAGAAGATTTACTTTCTGAAAATAGAATTTGGAAAAATCGCCTTGTAGATGTTGGCGTTGTTTCTGCTAAAGATGCATTAAGTTTTGGTTTTAGCGGTGTAATGTTGCGCGGTTCCGGCATAAAGTGGGATTTACGCTATAATTTACCTTACGAATGTTATGCACAGTTAAATTTTAATATTCCTACTAGTATACGAGGAGATTGTTACGCACGCTACTTACTTCGCGTTAGAGAAATGCGAGAAAGTTTATCGTTGTTATTTCAATGTTTAAATTTTATTCCAACTTTAGGCTTAATTAAAATTGATAATTATAAGATTGTACCGCCTTCAAGAGCGCATATGAAATTTTTTATGGAAAGTTTAATTCACCATTTTAAACTTTTTAGTGAAGGTTTTTCCGTTCCTGTTGGTCAAACTTATGTTGCTGTTGAAGCACCAAAAGGTGAATTTGGTGTTTTTCTTGTTTCCGACGGTACCAATAAACCTTATCGTTGTAAGATTCGTGCTCCCGGTTTCTTTCATTTACAAGCGCTTGATTTTATGTCAAAAAATCATATGATTGCGGATGTTGTAACAATTATTGGTACTCAAGATATTGTATTTGGTGAAATCGATAGATAATTTTTTTAAATTTCTTTAAAAGTGCGTTTTATAAAACACTTTAGGCTTTTAACGACCCTGTACAAAGAAAGTATTTCGTATAGATCTCCATTAAATTTGAATGGTTGGTGGAATTTTGGTTCGTTGGCTTTATTTTGTTTAGTTATACAAATCGTGACCGGTATTTTACTCGCGATGCATTTTATTCCAACCGAATTATTTGCTTTTAATAGTGTCGAGCATATTATGCGCGAGATTCGATACGGATGGTTTTTGCGCTACTTACATGCAAATGGGGCATCTTTTTTTTTTTTAGTGGTTTACGTGCATTTGTTTCGTGGTTTATATTTTGGTTCGTATATAGCACCGCGCCGGGCAGTATGGAATCTTGGCGTAATTATTTTATTAATTATGATTTTAACCGCTTTTTTAGGATACGTTTTACCTTGGGGGCAAATGTCATTTTGGGCTGCGACTGTAATTACTAGTTTACTTTCTACTATTCCGGTTGTCGGTACTGAATTGGTCCACTGGTTATGGGGGGGTTTTTCTGTAACAACTTTCACTCTTAATCGCTTTTTTAGTTTGCATTATTTACTTCCTTTCATCTTAACATTACTAATTTTTTTTCATTTAGCTTTACTTCATGAAGCTGGATCTGGAAACCCTTTAGGTATTGAATCCAAAAATGAAAATGGTCGACATGTTGATACTCAAAGATTTCATCCTCATTATACAATAAAAGATTTACACGGTATTTTGCTTTACTTATTTTTTTATTTATTTTTTGTTTTTTTTGCCCCTAATTATTTTGGACATCCGGATAATTATATTCCAGCTAATCCTGACCAAACTCCTGCTCATATTGTTCCTGAGTGGTATTTTTTGCCTTTCTATGCTATATTAAGATCGGTTCCAAATAAGCTTTTTGGTGTTATTTTATTAGTTTTAGCTATTGTTGTTTTATTAGTCTTCCCTTTTTTAGTAAATAATACTGCGGTTAGGGCTACCTCTTTTAGACCTATTTTTAAAATTTTATTTTGGTTTTTTTTTGTAAACTGTTTTATTTTGGGTTGGATTGGTGGTAAGCCTATTGAATATCCTTATTACACCATAGGGGTTTTTTCTACTGTTTTTTATTTTATGTATTTTACTATTTTTATACCGTTTATGCACCACATAGACCGTATTGTTTTTGATGCTTTAAACAAGTTTTTAAACGCTTTTTAAAGAAATTTAAATTTTTTTTTAACTGATGGATTGTTTCTATATTTTTTATTACTTTACAATTATACTTTATGCAACAACGAGGAAAAAGAGGAAAACGCTTTTTTAGATTTATTAAATTTTTACGTAATTTAGTTTGGGATAACATTAATAGTCAATCTATTATTTTAAAACTTAATTTAAGGGGCGAACATGTGTTTTCGCGCTGGATGTTTTCAACAAATCACAAAGACATTGGAACTTTATACTTTATTTTTGGTGCTATTTCCGGAATAATCGGAACGATTTTTTCTGTTATGATTAGATTACAATTAATGTCACCTGGTGGCGATTTGCTTGATGGAGATTATCAACTTTACAATGTGATTGTTACTGCTCATGCTTTCATAATGATATTTTTTTTTGTAATGCCTTCTATGATTGGTGGTTTTGGTAATTGGTTAGTTCCTTTAATGCTTGGTGCTCCAGATATGGCGTTTCCGCGTTTAAACAATATTAGTTTTTGGTTATTACCGCCATCTTTATTATTTTTAATTTCATCGTCTCTTTTGGAAGGTGGCGCGGGTACTGGTTGGACCGTTTATCCTCCATTGTCATCTGTGCAAGCTCATCCTGGGCCAGCAGTTGATTGTGCAATTTTTAGTTTACATTTGGCTGGTGCATCCTCAATACTTGGAGCAATAAATTTTATTACAACCATAATAAATATGCGTTCTCCTCATATGTTTTGGCATCGTGTACCTTTATTTGTTTGGTCAGTTTTAATCACTGCTATTTTACTGCTTTTATCTTTACCAGTTTTAGCTGCTGGTATAACTATGCTATTAACCGACAGAAATTTTAATACCACTTTTTTTGATTATGTTGGTGGTGGAGATCCTATTTTATACCAACATTTATTTTGGTTTTTTGGACACCCTGAAGTTTACATTTTAATTTTACCAGCTTTTGGTATTATTAGCCATATTGTAATGACTTTTTCATCTAAACCTGTTTTTGGATATACTGGTATGGTTTATGCTATGTCATCTATCGGCTTACTAGGATTTTTAGTTTGGGCTCATCATATGTATACTGTAGGGTTGGATATTGATACCCGCGCTTACTTTACCGCTGCAACAATGATTATTGCTATTCCAACTGGTATAAAAATTTTTAGTTGGATTGCTACAATGTGGGGAGGTTTAATTAGAATGCACGTTGCGATGGTTTTTGCAATCGGCTTTATATTTTTATTCACAGTTGGTGGTTTAACTGGTATTGCACTTGCTAATGCTGGTTTAGATGTTGCTCTTCACGATACTTATTATGTTGTAGCACACTTTCATTATGTTTTGTCAATGGGCGCAGTCTTTGCATTTTTTGCCGGTTTTTATTTTTGGTTTAAAAAAGTTACAGGTTATACTATTAGTTCAAAACTTGGTATTATACATTTTTATATTATGTTTTTGGGCGTGAATTTGACCTTTTTCCCTATGCATTTTTTAGGTTTAGCTGGTATGCCAAGACGTGTTCCTGATTATCCAGTCGCATATTCGGATTTTAATGCGTTAGCCTCTTTTGGTTCTATTCTTTCTTTTATTGGCGTTATTTTTTTTCATTATATTATTTTTAACGCTTTATACCGTATTGATATTCATACTAATATTTTTAAATTTTTTTATACCTCATTTCGTATCCTTAGAATAGCTTTTCGTCATCCAGGTATTGCTAATCAACTTCTAAAAAGATTTAAAAAAGTTATTCGATTTATTATTATGGATACTTTTTGGCAAAAGGCTTATATTTGCTTGTGGTATGCTTGTGGTGCACGCTGGAAGTTTAAAATAATTAAAGCTAGAATTAAAAATGGCGGTTACCCGGAAGTTAACCTGCAACAGTTAACTAGAGAAACAATAGGACGAATGCGACAGGAAGCAAGCGAAGATGAGTCTCTTAAAGAATATCTTCAAAGTCGTCGTTTTGGGTTTTTATTTTTAGTATTTTCTGTTATACTTTCTATTATCTATTTAACTTGCTAAAAAAATTTTGTTTTAATTTTTTTTGAAAAGTATATTAATATTGCGTTTATATTTTTTTTAACTGATTGATTACTATTATCTTTTTTATTACTTTAATTAAATTATGTCACAAATTTCTTCGATTTTTTTTGATGATATGAATTTAGGCTTATCTAAGCCTGGTCAATTTGGTTTTCAAGGCCCTTACGGACCTTTAATGGAAGGCATTATTGATTTACATGATTACATTTGTTTTTTTTTAATTATGATTTTAACTGCTGTTTGTTGGATGTTAGCGTTTACTATTTATTACTATTCATACTCATCTTTAGCTTCACAGGTTAAGCAAACAATTTTAAATAAATCAGTTTCTTCAGATCAAAATTTTTTTAGCAATTTTTGTACTAATTTTATTGGCGTTGTCAAGTACCAAGAAACTAAACATTTTAGTCATTGGACTTTTTTAGAGTTTGTTTGGACGGTTTTACCAGCTTTTGTTTTATTATTTATTGTTGTACCTAGCTTTATTTTACTTTATACAATGGATGAAAGTGCATCAAATATGGTTTTAACACTAAAAGTTATAGGTCATCAATGGTATTGGACATACGATTACGTTAATCCAACTTTTTACAATTTTAAATTAAATAATGATGCTCAAACTTCATTTTCTTTTGATAGTTATATGATTGTAAATGATAATTCTATTTTAAGCAATTCAGAATCTTTAAGATTATTACAAGTTGATAAACCTGTTTGGTTGCCATCTAACGTTCATATTCGCGTTATTCTTACTTCTACTGATGTGATCCACAGTTGGGCGATTCCTTCTTTTGGTGTAAAGGTTGATGCTGTACCTGGTCGTTTAAATCAAACATTTTTATTCGTAAACCAGTCTGGTCGTTTTTTTGGTCAGTGTAGTGAAATTTGTGGAGCTAACCACGGTTTTATGCCTATCGAAGTAATTTGTGTACCTTGGGAACAGTGGGTTAAATTTTTTGAAAACGGTTTTAAGCAGTAAACATATTTAAAAAATGTTTGATTTTTTTACCAATTTTTGTGTTAATTTCTTTAATTTCCCGTCATTTTTCACAAGTTTTAGTGGTATTTTTTTGTCATATTTTGGCATTATAGTTGGTGTAAAAAATTTATTGAGGACTTTGGTCTCTATTGAGATTATGTTTTTGTGTTTGTCATTTTCATTTGTTCTTGTATCTTTTTTTACATTAAATACAACATGCCAAATTTTTGCCTTGTTTATTTTAGCATTGGCTGCGTGTGAATCGGCTTTGGGTTTATCTTTAATTATTCTATTTTTTAATACTCGCGGTCTTATTACATCGTTTGAAAATTTAAGTAGTTTGAAGGGTTAGATTTTTGTAAGCTAATTAGCTATTTGTGTGGGGATGACTGAGTGGTTTAAAGTGTGGCGTTGCTAACGCTTTAATTCTGTTAAAAATAGAATTCGTGGGT
>Ga0209460_1000336_pt1 | contig 48205 bp, 41 predicted proteins | sample EBPBio132013_DNA_FD_185868 | JGI IMG/M metagenome (GOLD analysis project Ga0209460, IMG submission 185868) | Wastewater treatment Type I Accumulibacter community from EBPR Bioreactor in Madison, WI, USA - Reactor 2_5/13/2013_ DNA (SPAdes)... | ecosystem: Engineered > Bioreactor > EBPR >... | reverse complement strand
CAGGGTCTTAACCCGGCAAAAAGAAGCTCATCAGATTTTGGAACCAGAGGTGCACCTTGTCCGCCTACGGCTAAATCAGCCTGTCTGAACTGATAAATTACCGGGATTCCGGTTTCAGCAGCCAGCCGCTGACCGTTTAACAATTGAAGTGAACCACGGGTCGGGTTTTTGGATGATAAAGGTTCGGGCGCGTGGAAAACCGTTTGTCCGTGACAGGCAAGATATTCTGATTTGATCATTAGCCCTTTTTGATGCTCTTTGTATGAATCCCGGTAAAAGTCAGTGATCAGTTCTTCGAGATCAAAATAGCCGGCAACAGGAAGTGCTTTTCCGTTCGCCAGATCAAGCAGAGATTGTTTAAGGGTCACAGGAAAAACCGAAGAGGATGAATGCAGAACATCCACCTGAAAAGGGGGAAATTCCATTTGAATTTTTACGGTCACCCAATCAATTCCATCCAGTGAGGTACCAGACATCGCACCCGAAATGATCATGTATTGTTTTTTTGCGATTTTCATTTTTTCATCCACTCTGCGGTTTCACGGGCATGATAGGTGAGAATCATATCTGCGCCAGCCCGTTTAAATGCGGTTAAAGATTCAAGTACTACTTTTTTATAATCGAGCCAGCCATTTTGGGCAGCCGCCCGCAACATGGCATATTCACCGGAAACGTTATAAACCGCAACCGGAACGTCTGAAATTTCAGACACAGCACGAAGAACATCCAGATAGGGAAGTCCGGGTTTGACCATCACCATATCTGCACCTTCAGAAATGTCGAGATTCACTTCACGGAGTGCTTCCCTTACATTTGCCGGGTCCATCTGATAGGTTTTCTTGTCGCCCTTTTTGGGGGCACTGTCAAGGGCATCACGAAAAGGACCATAAAATGCAGATGCATATTTTGCGGAGTAAGCCAGAATTCCAACGTTTGTAAAACCATTTTCATCTAGTGCCTGCCTGATGACCTCCACACGGCCATCCATCATATCGGATGGAGCAACAATATCTGCTCCGGCCCTGGCCTGTGCTACTGACATTCTGGCCAGAAGAGGAAGGGTTTCGTCGTTCAGAATTTCCCCGTCATCACTTACAAATCCATCGTGACCATCTGAGCTGTATGGATCGAGGGCAACATCGGTAATGATGACCAGTTCAGGAACGGCTGCTTTGATGGCTCTGATTGTTTTCAGATACAATCCGTCAGGGTTCCAGGATTCTGTGGCCGTTTTATCTTTTTTTGTATCATCAATTGCAGGAAACAAAACAACACCCGGAATTCCAAGTGAATATAAATACCGGCATTCTTCAACAATCAACTCAGAACTCAGCCGGAATATACCCGGCATGCTGGTTATTTCTGACTTCTTATTGATTCCCTCACAGATAAACAAGGGCATAATCAGGTCAGAAACCTGGAGGTGATGTTCCCTCACCAGCGAACGGATTCCCTCAGAAACCCGGTTTCGCCGTCCTCTGATCAGCATAATTCTCCTTTTTTGGGTGCAAAGTTAGAACATTTCGCATAAAAATGTGCCATTTTAACCTAAAACACGTAATTTTATCATTTAATTTCAAACGAAACCCGTTTCGGTTTAAGCCGTAAACTGATTTGCCCTTTGGCCTGTGCTCACTTTCAACTCATTTTTCAGGATAATTGTTATGAAAAAAATAGTTTCTCTTTCGCTATTCACACTACTCGCTTTTAACCTTTTTGCCCAGAATCCTCATTTCACAATTGGTGCCAACGTAACGGTAGCCAATCCACAGGGTGAATTCGAAAAAGTAACCGGAAACAAAAATATGTGGGGCGGTTCCATTGAAGGTTTTGCCGGACTTGGCTGGGGCAATATCGGGTTGAACATGAATTATTTATATCGTGGCGGCGACACGTTTAAAAGATCACTTGGCGGACCACAGGGCGTTCCGGTTAACGCTGATGTTGATATTACCAACGGACTTTTAAATCTTCAGCTTGTAGGCCGGCTGATGTACCCCGAGGGTATGTTCAGACCTTATGTTGAAGGTTTTGTCGGCGGCGCATTTTTCAGTACAACCACATCTGCCAAAGACCGGAATTCGGGCGAAGAAATTGCCGGTGATACCAATCAGGATGATTTCACCTGGGTAATGGGTTACTCAGCAGGCGCCCTCTTTAAAATCTGGGAAGACCGCGAAAACTCAATGCAACTCATGAGACCTTCTACTTTGTTTATTGATTTCAAGCTCAAAAATAATTTTGGCGGACAGGCAGAATACCTGCTTTCATCCAACGATATTTATTTTGATGATGCGTCAAGCACATGGAAAACCCGTACTTCCACCTCAAAAACTGATTACCTGTCCTGGCATGTTGGGGTTGCTGTCGTTTTTTGAGGCAAATAGATTTTTATATCAAACCACTTCCAAACCCCCTCCGCCGGAGGGGGTTTTTTAATTTTTATTCATTTCCTCTTCGTACCCTTTATGGTTCATGATGTCTCCTTCGCTAAAATTCAGATAAAAATTTCTGATTATTCACCTCAAATTCCCTATTTTCAAAATTTTTAACGCAATCAAAGAAATTACGCAGGAATTACCATGAAGATAAGCTCCAATTTTGACAGCGGGAACATTGAGGTTCTTTCTCTTGACCACTCCTCAGACATCCGCCTTGCCATCCGAAAAGACACCAATTCTGACTTTTTGCAGTGGTTTCACTTTCGCCTTCAGGGTGTAAAAGGAATTCGCTGTACCCTGAATATTACCAATGCAGGTGAAACATCTTACCCCGATGGATGGGCAACTTATAAGGCCTGTGCATCCTATGACCGGGATAACTGGTTCAGAGTTCCAACCCATTTTGACGGCAAAAATCTGCAGCTTAAGTTTACTCCTGAATATGATTCTGTTTTTATCGCTTACTTTGCTCCGTACAGCTGGGAACGCCATCTTGACCTGATTTCTTACGCACAGGAATCACCACTTTGTTCAGTTTCAGATATCGGTGAAACCGTTGAAGGCCGGGATATCAATCTGGTAACTTTTGGCGAACCTGATACTGCCAAGAAAAATGTCTGGATTATTGCCCGTCAGCATCCGGGTGAATCAATGGCTGAATGGTTTATGGAAGGTCTGATCAACAAACTCTCAGATCCACATGATGCAGTTGTGAAGAAATTACTTCAAAAGGCGGTTTTTTATCTGGTTCCGAACATGAACCCCGATGGAAGTATCCACGGAAACCTGAGAAGCAATTTTGCAGGTGCAAATTTGAACCGTGAGTGGCAGGATCCGTCATTAGAAAAAAGTCCGGAAGTTTTTTACGTCAGAAAGAAAATGGAAGAAACCGGTGTTGATATTTTCCTTGATATTCATGGCGATGAATCAATTCCGTACAATTTCCTCTCCTGCTGTGAGGGAATACCGGGTTACTCAGAAAAAATGGCGGCACTTGAAGCAGCGTTTTTGAAAAAATGGATTACCGTAAACCCTGAAATGCAGGATGTTCATGGCTATACAAAAGACAAAGCCGGTGAAGCCAACCTGACCATCGGGTCAAACTGGGTAGGTCACAGGTTTAATTGTTTGTCTGCAACAGTTGAACTACCGTTTATTGACAACTTAAACTTCCCGAACGAACTTGAAGGCTGGTCACCTGACCGGTCAGTTCAATTGGGAACTTCTGTAGTCGTTCCGATTTTATCAGTACTCGATCAGTTATAATTTTTTATTCACAAACAAGATGAGACTTATGACCCGACTTATTTATTCGTCACGACTGTTATTGTCTGTTTTTGCAGTGGTTTTTCTTGCTGCATGTTCTGCTTCTGCCCAGCCGAAGGTTGATAAAATCGAACCTTTAAACTGGTGGGTTGGAATGAAATGGAGTCCGGTTCAGCTCATGGTTTATGGTCAGGAACTTGATGTGGTTTCTGCTGAATGGAACAACTCTGGTTTGAAAGTTCTTGCTGTTACGCTAACGCCATCAAAAGCCTATGTTTTTATTGATACTGAGGTTGATGGTTCTTTAAAGGCTGGATCTTATTCGTTAACTCTGAAGCTGAAAAATGGTAAAGACCTGAAGGTCAGCTATGAGTTTAAACAGCGTGAAAACGGTGAAGCCAAATATCAGGGTTTCGGAACCAAAGACATTGTCTATCTGATTACACCTGATCGTTTTGCAAATGGGGATCCGTCGAATGATGTGGTCAAAGGATATAAGAATGAACTGAACCGCAACGACGGACTTTCACGGCACGGTGGCGATATTCAGGGCATTATCAATAATCTTGATTACATGAAAGACCTTGGTGTTACCGCTGTCTGGATTAATCCGCTGATCGAAAATAATGGCAACATCAGTTACCACGGATATTCTGCAACTGATCTTTACAAGGTTGATCCCAGATTCGGAACGAATGAACTGTACCGGAAACTGGTTGATGAAGCCCGTAAAAAAGGGATAAAAATCATTCTGGATCATGTGAATAATCATATCGGAATCAACCATCCCTGGGTAAAAAATTATCCGTTTCCTGACTGGATCAACGGAACTTCAGATAACAATGTTTATGCACGCCATATCAAATCAAACCTCACTGATCTGTACGCAGATTCAGCTTCTGTTGCCCGTGAACAAAAAGGCTGGTTCGTTTTTGATATGCCCGACATGAATCAGAAAAATCCGTTTCTGGCCAATTACCTGATTCAGAATACGATCTGGTGGATTGAATATCTCGGTATTGATGGCATCCGGGAAGACACCTATCCGTATGCTTTCCCTGAGTATCAGGCAAGATGGAACAAGTCAGTTTTCGCTGAATATCCGTCATTCAACATTGTTGGTGAAGTGTGGATTGAAGACCCTGTTTATACATCCTTATACCAAAAAGATTCAAAGGTTGCCCGGCTGAATACAAATATGCCGTCGGTGACAGACTTTGGTCTATATGGCGCTACCAAAGAAATTTTTGCGGGTGAAAAATCTTTCAACCGGGTCTATGAAACGCTGACACAGGATTTTCTCTATCCAAATCCGAATATGCTGCTCACCTTTCTGGATAATCATGACCTTCCCAGAGTGATGTTCCAGGCTGATGAAAATGAAAATCAGTCAAAAATGGCAATTTCAGTTCTGATGACCCTTCGTGGAATTCCGCAGATTTATTACGGAATGGAACTTGGGTTTATCGGCGGACAGGAACATGGCGACATCCGTGCTGAAATGCCCGGTGGTTGGGCTGGCGACAAACGAAGTGTTTTTGTGGAATCAGGAAGAACCAAAACTGAGAATGACTTTTATAATCTCATGAAAAAGCTGATTCAGTTGAGAAAAGATCATCCGGCGTTGACAGATGGCGGTATGGTTCACTTCCGCCCCGAAGAAAATGTGTACACATTCATTCGTTATAAAGACACAGACCGGCTTTTGGTTTCTGCCAATAATAACGCAAGAAGCAAAACTGTCATGATGAGTCAGGTTGCACCCCATCTGAAAGGTGCAGTTTCTCTGACCGATGTCTTTACCGGTGAAGTTATTCCGTTTTCAAAAAGCGGTGAACTTAAAGTTGACGGATACACAACACGGATTTTTGTTGTGAAGTGATAGTGGTGGGAAGCAAAGCGTCTCGATACGTCGCTTTGCTCCTACTCGACGACCGATTGAGCGGTCCCCGAGTTCAGCCAAAGGCTGAGTATCGAGGGGACGGGGTTTAGAAATAAAAAAAGCCGGGTTTAGCCCGGCTTTTTTGTTAGGATGAAAATGGTGTTAGAGCTTTGTCCAGTTTTCAATTTTAAGATCCGGAATTTTGCTGAAATGAGCTTCATTGTTGGTTACCAGAACCTGATTCAGGTAAAGTGCAGTGGATCCAATCAATAAATCCATATCCTCAATCCGGGTTCCCAAAATTTCCAGTTTTGCTTTGATCTCGCCAAAAATTTCAATGATTTCTTTATTTAATTCGATAACAGGAAAAAGTTCAGAAACTCTTTTAACTGTTGCCACGTTTTTTTCAACGTGCTGGGATTTTCTTGCACCGTAAACCAATTCACCATAAGTAATTACTGAAATTGATTTTGGAATGTTTTTGTTCAGAAGAAAGTTTTTGTTTACGGTTTCATTACCCTTCAGGCTATAAATAATGATGTCAGTATCAATCAAATAGGCCATTATTGTGCCCCAATCTCGAATTTGCCGTTCGTGAACTTCTGATGTCTTCTGCAATTTCTTCTGCCGGACGGGAATCTTCCCACGACCCTGAGAGTGAGAGAAATTCAATTGTGGAATTAACACTTTTCCCATGTGGTGAGTTAAGCAGTTCTTCCAGAATGGTAATGACTTCCTGACTCAGGGATCTTTTATTTCCCTTCGCCCTGACCTTCAGATAGTCGTAAAGTTTTTCATCAATATCCCGAACCTGTAAGGTTGACATGTTCGTCCTTTTCAATTTATGCATGAAAATATAATTAAAATGCATGAAATGCAAAGATTGAAGTTAATGCTTAAAATAGGAAGGCTTTCAGGACCGGGTTTTAGCCGGCGAGCGATTTTTTCCAAAATGAACTGTCGTGTGGTCAGAATAACAGATTTTCAACCCCTCCGGGGTTGTTTGGTTTGTTAATGATAAATCCCACCGGGTTTCACCCGGGGCTATTCATGTTTTACCCCGCTGGGGTTTTTGAATTTCATTTGCCATTCCATCACCCGGCCTTTGACCATTTATCCTAACCCTGTCTATCCTGAACATCCCTGTTCATTTTCCCTAAAACAAGGAAGTCCGCTCTGGGCGGACTTTCTTGTGAAACCAAGGCAGAAAAAACTTAAACCATTTTAGCAGGATCAACCCATTCTTTGTATTGTTCTTCGGTGAGAAGACCAAGACCAAGTGCAGCTTCTTTCAACGTTGAACCGTCTTTGTGGGCTTTCTTTGCAATTTTTGCTGCATTGTCATATCCGATGTACGGATTCAAAGCCGTTACCAGCATCAGCGATTTTTCCATGTTTTCTTTGAGTTTTGGCAGATTGGCTTCAATGCCATACGCACAATTATGCTCGAAGGAATCACAGACATCGCCAAGCAATTCAAGAGATTCCATCACGTTGTGAAGAATAACCGGCTTGAACACGTTCAATTCAAAGTTACCCTGAGAAGCGGCAAACCCAACAGCAGCATCATTCCCGAAAACCTGAACACAAACCATTGTCATGGCTTCTGACTGGGTCGGATTCACTTTTCCTGGCATAATGGATGAGCCAGGCTCATTTTCAGGAATATTCAGTTCACCGATTCCGGCGCGCGGACCGGAAGCCAGCCACCTGATGTCGTTGGCAATTTTCATGAGTCCGGTAGCCAAAGCTTTCAACGCACCATGGAAGAACGCAAGTTGTTCGTGTCCGGCAAGGCCTTGATATTTATTTGGATTCGGACGGAATTTCAGTCCGGTGAGCGTGGTCAGTTCATCGCAGACCATTTTATCGAAGCCTTTCGGGGCATTCAGTCCGGTTCCGACGGCAGTTCCGCCAATGGCGAGATCAAGAAGCGAATCTTTGGCCAGGTTGATCTGGGCAAGTGCCACTTTCATCTGAGCCACATAGCCAGAGAATTCCTGTCCGAGGGTGATCGGAGTTGCATCCTGAAGGTGAGTTCTGCCAATCTTGATGATGGAGTTGAATTCCTGTTCTTTTTTCTCGAAAACGCGGATCAGCGATTCCACTCTCGGGATGAAATGACTTTCGGTGTAACGTGCAACGGCAACGTGCATAGCCGTCGGGAAAACGTCATTTGAAGATTGGGATTTGTTGACCGTATCGTTGGCGTGAACCGGTTTTTTCGATCCCAGCGGATGACCCAGAATTTCGTTTGCTCTGTTGGCAATCACTTCGTTCGAATTCATGTTGGTCTGTGTTCCGGAACCGGTTTGGTAAATCACCAAAGGAAAATGGGCATTGAATTTCCCGGAAATCACTTCATCACACGCCTGAATGACGGCATCATAAACATCTTTCTCCAGTTTGCCGATTTTAAAATTGGTGATTGCGCAGGCTTTTTTCACCATGGCGAGAGAAGCAATAAAATCGGGATGGAAATGAGACCGGCCGATTTTAAAGTTTTGAAGAGAACGTTGGGTTTGGGCACCCCAGTATTTGGTATTTTCTACCTGGATATCACCCATTGAATCATTTTCAGTGCGGAAAGACATATCATCTCCTGGTTTGTCAGTTAAAAGTGCAACAAAAATAGACCGTTCAAAAGACGAAATCATCCGCAATGCAGGCGAAAAGGCAAATTCTAACCGTGAATTAAAAAATGGGGGCGGATTAGCAATGGCAGTTTGGCATCTGGAAAACAAAAAAACAATTAAGACTTAAGCATCCTTTTGTGTTGGTGTTCATGGGTTTCTTTATTATCTTATTTTTAGATTTATTTTCCCAGTGTTAAAAAGTCAGAACTCCAGTAAACACAGAGAAACCGAGATGGGATCTAATACCAATTTTCTTATCGATCACCATGCAGGAGCAGAATGATGAAACCATTTTTTTTGAAAACCCGATTTTTCTGTCTGTTTTTGTTAACTGTATTTTTCCTGTTTTTAAATACTTTACTTTCTGCTCAAGATCTGTTAGTCCATACCAAATCCAATGTCTTTTACCCGCTTATGAATTATGAGTCTGCCTATATTGAAGGAGGGCACACGCTTGGTCTTCATTTGCCGGATTATATGGCATTAGCTTCTTTAAAGTATAACTATGCAGATTCAGCAAATTACTCAATCACTTTGGGTTTAGGTTTACCAAGCTGGCAGGTTGGGTTTCAGAAGCACCTGTTCTCAGTTTGGAACCACCCAGTTAATCTGAAATTATCCGGAGTTTTCTTTTTTCAGGGTTTCGGTGGTGATATTAAACTTGAAAATGGTATCTATAAAAGTGAAGTCACCAACCTTACTGGTGTTTTAGCTTATGGCAAGACCTGGTTTATGAATAGCAGTAATGATGAAAAATATATTCAATTGGATTTATATTATTTGATAAGATTACATCACCACTTTTCGATTGGATTTGGTGGGGGGATAAGTGAAAACAAATATGAAGTCGGGACTTGGGATCAAAATGGGAATACTATTATCAGCACGAAAGAAAAGAAAAGAATAACTTACCAGGCTGCACTAACAATTAATTATATATTTTAAGCGGGTTTAATATGAAAATAATTTGCTTTTTTTGATAATCAGTTTATCAGGTCAAACAGCATTTTTAAAGTATCAAACTTGGGCTATGGAAAAATTTGAACCTGGGGATGGGATTTATAGCGATGAATAATAAAATACAATTTCAACTTTTCCAATATATTGGGGTGGAATAATGGATAAATTCAGGGTAGTGGTTCCTTCCTGTTTAATTTTGTTGGTAATTTCTTTTTTAATTCCGAGAAATGCTATTTCACAGCAAACTCTTTTTTGGGGAAAAGAAGGTGTGTTTTGGCCAATCATGAACTATGAAAGTGCATTTATTGGAAAGCAAAATAATTTTATAGTTCAAGTTCCGGATTACATGGCTTTTGGTTCAATTCGATATGTGATTTCAGATTCCGGCAATGCTTCTTATTCCTTTGGAGCTGGGCTGGCAAGTTTACAGGCTGGTATTCAAAAGAATCTGTTTTTCTATAGAGGTTTGCCGGTAAATATTAAACTTTCCTGTGGCATTTATACAGGAGTTGGTTTCTATGGCGAAACAAAATTGAATTTTGGTGTATTTCAGTACAATAAAATAAATATTACCGGCTCCTTTACTGCCGGTGCTCATTCTGAGTCATTTATTTTTAAAGATGAAAAGTATTTACAGACAGATTTATTTTTAAATTATAAAATTAAAAATAGTATTGAATTTGGAGTTGGGATGGGAATTAGTAAAATTTTCTTTGCTAAAAAGGTGAGTGATTTGTCAAATCCTGAAATCTTTAACACCATTCATACACATAGAATGACCTGGCAACTTGCCGGAACCATCACTTACTTTTTGGGGAATAAATAAAAATGAAATGGATATATGCAAGTTTATTATTCCTATTTTTAAATACTTTACTTTCCGCACAAGATTTATTAGTGCAATACAAATCAAACGTCTTTTACCCCGTAATGAATTATGAATCAGCCTATATTGAAGGCGGACACAAACTTGGCCTTCATGTACCTGATTATATGGCATTCGGATCTTTGAAGTATAATTACGCAGATTCTGCAAATTACTCACTTACTTTGGGGTTGTGTTTACCAGGCTGGCAGGTTGGGTTTCAGAAGCACCTTTTCTCAGCATATAACCATCCTGTAAATCTTAAACTGTCTGCAGGCTTCTTTTTAGAAGGTTTTTGGGCTGATTTTAAACTTGTTAATGGAATTTATTTAGGTGAAAGGTCAAACCTTTCAGGAATTATAACTTATGGAAAATATTGGGCAGGACTTGGACCAGTAAATTTTACAGATGAAAAGTATATACAATTTGATTTTTATTATTTGATAAATACACATCAGCACTTTTCAATAGGATTTGGCGGGGGATCAAGTATCTATTATTATAATGATTATCGGGATGCCCAGGACACAAAAGATACCGTCCATCCCGGAGCCCAGACCCGGGTAACGTGGCAAGGCGCTGTGAATCTGCTATACTCCTTTTAATGTAACGTTTTTTTGAAACCCACATCCCCCTCCCCCCAACCAAATCACAGATTTGCCCTTCCAACCTAAGTAAAAGTTGCACCATGCAAAATTATTATTCATATTTAGACGAAATATGAATAAAGGATGATCTTGTCATGATAAAATGGAAATCAAAACTGCTTTTAGCCGCACTTGCCATTGGCGGAACCAGTTATATCGGGGCATCGCTCTGGGCCCACAGCACCGGAATGAACGGATTAACCAATAAAAATGGCGGAGACGGTTGTACCTGTCATGGCGGAAAAAGCTCAGCGGTAACCGTTTCCATTAACGGACCCGAAACTCTTGAACCCGGTGCAACCGGTTCATACTCTGTAACTATTGCTGGCGGACCATTGGCAAAAGCCGGAACTGATATTGCGGCCTCAGCCGGAACGCTCACACCCGGATCCGGCATGAAAACTCAATCGGGAGATATTACGCACACATCACCCAAAGCAGTTTCCGGTGGGGTTGTGACCTATGATTTTATGTACACCGCACCGGCAACTGCAGGTGATGTTACCCTGTTTGCCACCGGAAACAGTGTAAATGGAAACGGGAATAGTACCGGTGACCAATGGAATCATGCCCCGAATAAGGTTATTGCCGTTAAGCAGGGGACTGATGTGAATGAGCAAGGTCAGCCGGAAGGATTTTCTCTGAAACAGAATTATCCGAATCCGTTCAATCCGTCAACCACGTTATCTTTTGAAATTCCTGTTGCAGGAAAAGTACAGATTTATCTGCGGGATATTCAGGGCAGAACCATCAGAATGCTGGTTGATCAGGTTGTTGCAGCCGGTGAGTTCAGCCGAAATTTTGATTTCTCTGATCTTCCTTCCGGAAATTATCTGTACACGTTGGCTTATAACGGCAAAACCCAATCCAGAATGATGAGTTTGGTGAAGTAAGTTTTTATGGTTTTGTGAAGTTGGAAGCGGGATGGTAAAAGGGGCGACCGATGGTCGCCCCTTTTTTTGTTTAATCCCTTCGGGGAGGTACTTTTGAGAGTGGCAGAAATCTGAGGACACTTCGACTCCGCTCAGTGACCTCAGATTTTTCACTTGTAACTTATAACTTACCACCTGTCACTTGACTACTCTTCCAGCAAATCCCGGTCTCTTACGCCGATCAGATAAAGAATTCCGTCGAGACCAATGATTGAAAGAGCATGATCTGCAGATTCTTTGACCAGCGGTTTTGCCCGGAAAGCGATGCCGAGTCCGGCACAGGCAAGCATGGGAAGATCGTTGGCACCGTCACCGACGGCAATCACCTGTTCAAGAGAAATGTTTTCTTTTTCTGCGAGCAGTTTCAGCACTTCTGCCTTCCGGGCGGCATCCACAATTTCGCCCAGTACATTCCCGGTGACGACTCCGTCCCGAATTTCAAGTTCATTGGCAAAGACATAATCAATGCCGAGTTTATCTTTCAGAAAATTGCCAAAGTAGGTAAATCCACCCGAAATAATAGCCGTTTTATAACCCAGGGATTTAAGAATGCTGATCAGGCGTTCTGCACCCTCATTCAACTGAAGATTGTTTGCAATGTCCTGCAAAACAGCAGCATCTAAACCTTTGATCAACTGAAGGCGGCGGCGAAGACTTTCCCGGTAATCAATTTCACCCCGCATGGCCGATTCTGTAATTTCAGAAACTTCTTCACCCACACCGGCACGGCGGGCAAGTTCGTTTATCACTTCAGTGTTAATCAGAGTGGAATCCATGTCAAATGCAACCAACCGCCGGTTGCGGCGAAACCGGTTTTCTTCCTGAAAAGCGATGTCAATTCCGAAATCATGGCTGATTTCCAGGAATTCAGCTTTCATGGCCTTAAAGTCACGGGGTTCACCTCTCACCGAAAATTCGATGCAAGCTCTTGGAAGCCGTTGATTTTCATTCAACGGCGGCCGGCCGGAGAGACGTGTGATCACATCAATATTGAGTCCGTTTTCGTGAATAATCCCCGAAAGCTTTGCCAGGTGAAGGGCTTTGATCCGGCGGGCAAGCAAGGTTACGATGTATCGTTTTTTTCCCTGATTGGCGACCCATTTTTCGTAACGGTCTTCTGAAATCGGTGAAAATTTTACCGTTACACCCAATTCAAAAGCTTTGAACAAAACTTCCTTCATCACGTTGTGAGCCGGATTTTCCTGCCTTGGAAGTTCAATCACCATCCCCAATGATAAAGTTGAGTGAATGACAGACTGGCTCATATCCAGAATATTCACATCAGATTCAGCCAGAACCGAACATAAAGAGGCCGTTAAACCTGGTTTATCTTCACCCGATACGGTAAGCAAGACAATTTCTTTCATTTGGTCTCCATCAACCTAAACTTATCCACCATCATTTTATCTTCGACCAATCACTTCTTTGTAAATCTGATTTCCAAACCGGGCATGAAAAGTAACATCAAACTGATGTGCCGATACATCAACAGAAACAAACCCAAACCCCGAAAAGGCAAATTTTGTGTTTTTTCTGAGCGTAACATCCCGTTTTCTTGCACCGGCACCTGATACAATGTAGTTTACCCCGTTCTCAGGTTTAATCAGTTCAAGGTGATGGTCGTGTCCGCAGAAATAGGCGGTAACCTTATTCCGTTCCAGAATCGGTTTCAGCAGGGCAACAAGCTCACCTGTATCGCCATGATCACCGTTTGACCGAACCGGGTGGTGCCCAAATACCACTTTCCAGATGGCCGGTGATTTTTTTAATTCAGAATCCAGCCAGAGTAATTGGTTTTTGGCTTCATCAGAAGTTTCATTGAGCAGCATTTCAGTATCAAGTGCAAAAAACCGGATGCTGTCACCCGGTGAAAGTCCACTTGAAAAGGAGTAATAACGGGCAGGCATTTTCCAGCGCGGATGGGTGAGTGCGTATTCAAGTTGAGCTTCTTCATTACCTAAGTAATCGTGATTGCCCAGAATAGCATAAAACGGAATCTGCAGCGAAGATTGGGTGTAAATATCTTCAAATGCAGTTTTCCAGAGGGTATCCGTTACAGAGGTAACCCCTGATTCGTAAAAATTGTCGCCCAGATAAAGAACAAAAGCGGATGATCTTTTTGATGCAACCCGGTGCATCCCCGTCGCAACAACTTTTTGAGGTTCTTCGCCGGTTCCTGCATCACCAACAATCAGAAAGTTCAGTTTTTTTATGCTTGAGTACGGATCTGGAAATGCTAAATCCAGATTTTCCTGTTCTGCAGAAACGTCTGAATTAGTATCCTGACCCTCACCTGATCCGTTTTGATTGCAGGTCGTCACCCCAACCCAAAAAAGAAAGAAAAAGGACAGTCTTATAACCAATGTGAAAGGTTTTTTCATGCAGCGTCTCCAGGCAAATCAGATCAGAACCGATCGTAGGAGTATTCAGATTTCTTGATAGAAATATCTTGCAACTGAGGTGCTTTAATATGAATATTCAGAGAATAATAGCTGTAAGCGCCGGCAGGACTCCAGTTAAAATCCATTTTCCAGCAGTGGAGATCTCTGAAAACAGAAAGGGTAGGGAAGGTAAACTCTTCACGGATAATATCATAGCCACCCTGTGCACCGATTTTCCAGTTTTCAGTGAGTGAAATATCAACTGAACCATTCAGAATTGCCGATTTGGTTTTAACTGATGGGGTAGGTGTCTGGGTTGCGTAACTTCCGTTGAGATTGAATGACCAGGGAACATCAAAATTCACATTTTTTAAATTTCGCTTCTGAATTTCAGCAGGAGAAAGGGTTTTCTGAAACGGATCGTTGGCTTGTTGCTCTTCCTCATAAGTAAGGCGTTCATTGTTTTTTTCTGGCGTAGCAGAGTAGTTGAAGGAAAAAGAAAAGTTATGATACAATGATCTGAAAAGTCCCCGGTCTTTTTCCCAAAGTGTGTATTTGGTTACTCTTTCAGTAATGACACCGGTTGTCTGGTTTTTACTGTAAGAGAAAGCGTAGGGAGTAAAGGAACTCGAGTATTGGATACTGAAATTTTCACCGATGCTCGTACTTGCACTGACATTCAGATTTGACCAGTTCAGTGAATCTGCAGCAAAATTATATCCGCCGGAAAAATTCAGACTTCTCAGAAGCTGAATAACATCATCTTTTGCTGGTTTTCCGTCTTTATCCGGTTTGCCTGCCAGTTTCATTTCAAAAATATTATTCAGGCTGAAGTTAATTGAACTCAACTTTCCGCTTGAAACACCACTTCCGGCACGGCTTCCTTCAAAAATGGAATACTTCTGAATTTTTCCGGAAGAATCGGTTACCGTTTTGTAGTAGCCGTAATCAGGTTCGGAAAAGTCAGGACGGAAGTTGTAACTGACCGATGGTTGCAGAACGTGTCTGAATCCTTTTACAAAACCAAACTGGGGTTGAATAATTCCATAAATCCGGGTTGATGCACTTACGCCTGCATTCCACGTCCGTGCAGCTTCAAATCCATGAACAGTTTTTGGAACCACTTTTTTACTGACCGGATCAAGCTCTTTTCTGATCGTTTTAAAATACCAGTCTTCAGAATATGAAAAGTTGGGTGTAAGCGTGAGATAACTTCCGACCGGGAATGGAATATTTAAACTGGGACGGTGACCGATTCCATAATCCTCCTGCCGGGTGATGGTTTGGGTCGAGTCGTTGATTTCATTGACAGTTTTATTATAAACACCTCTCAGGTCGCCTCGGTAAGCCACCGAAATCCGTTCATACCAACTTTGCCTGGAAGAGGGTTTGGTTTCATCACGAAACGGATTACTGGCTTTTTTATTGATTGAAAGTGAGGGGAAGTACTGATCAAAGGCTCCGGTTGAAAGTGTTTGCCGTCTTCGGTAACCCAGGTTCATACTCCAGTCGGTATCCTCAAAAGTTTTTGAGTAAGTTGCATCAGACTGGATTTCCTGTTTTGAGAGATCTCTCGGGTCGAAAGAGGTTCGTTTCAGGTAATTGGTGCTCATGAACTGAACATTGGCACTCAGATTTGATGTCGGATCAAAGGTCTGATTGTGTCTCCATAAAATACTGTACCCGGTTGCTTTGTTGTAATCGGGGTCAGTTTCTTCGCCGGTGACTTCATTGGTGAAGCCCAGATTCAGGCTTCCGTTAAAATCATATCTTTTGTTGTAATTGAAATCACCGTAAAGATTATAACCCCCTTTTGAGTAATAATCGCCAGTCGTAGTAAAGTCATAGTAATCGCTCAGTGCGAAATAATATCCGCCGCCACGAAGGAAAAGGCCGCGCAGAGCACTTTCACCATAAGTTGGCGGAATAATTCCAGATTGTCTGCCGCCACGATTGGGAAGAATGGCGAAAGGCAGTGCAAAAACCGGAACAGAATTGATCATCAGAACGATAGGCCGGGCAATGATTTTATCTTTCACGAGAATTTTCATTTCCTTGCCCCAGAAATGAAAGTGCGGTTCTTCCAGGTTACAGGTTGAATAAACCCCGTCAGAAACAAAAAGTACATCAGCCCGTTGTTTCTTGATTTTAGTGCCACGGTAATACCCGTCACCCATTTCGGTGTTGCCGGTGAGAACCCGTCCTTTTTTGGTTTTGAAGTTATAATAAACCCGGGAACCATAAAAAGGTTCGGCATCATCAATAAACTCGGGGTTTCCTGCAATCTTCCCTGACGAATCCGGCAAACCTTCTGCAAAAAGCTGATTGGTTGTCCAGTCAATATTGATTCGTTCTGATTTTAAATGGGTAGGACCGTAAATCAAGGATGATTTTCCGTACAGGTCCATATTTTTCGAACCGAAGGAAAAAAGAATGGAATCAGAGGCCTGATAGACGACAACTGTATCAAGATCAGAACCAGATGAAGCCAACGAATCTTTTACCAGAGTTGAATCATTCAAAAGGGAATCCTGAACGATCAGGCTATCGGGTGCAGAAAAACCGGAACCCGGTTTTGGGGTTGCTTCAGAATTCCAGGTGGAACACAGCACAGCCCAAACCAGGCAGGTTTTTAGAAGGGAAACGGGATAAGGCAACGTGTGCTTCAGGATTTCCATGCCTCCAGGTTTCTCTGAATCTGGGCAAGATGGACGTCAACATGCCGTGTGTACATTTCAACCCAGGTTTCAAGAGAAAGCTGACCCCGCTCAGGATGTATGATAAACCGTGAAAAGGTTTCTTCATCAACCTGTTGCAAAAGCTCGGTTGAAAGTTTTCTGAGCAGATTGAAAAGCACCAGGGCATCTTCGATCCGCATTTTAGAATAAAACAAATTGTTGGCCCATGCATCCTGATCGTAAGCAAAAACATCAGCGCCAGATTCAGCCACAATCCGGCGGCACCGGGTGTAGCCAACGGCTTCAGAATCTGCAAGATGAACCACGATTTCGTGAATCGTCCATTTTCCGGGAGCCGGGCGAAAGTCAATTGCTTCCGCCGGAACTGATTTCAGTGCCATTTCGAGCTTCCAGGAACCATCACGGAATGACCTGACAAGTTGTTTTTTTTCTGGAGAAATCATTTTATCCTTTAAATACCATTGCTGCAGCACCCAAAATTCCGGCATTGTTTCCAAGGTCGGCCGGAATGAGTTTTACAGAATGACGCATAGAAGCAAGTGCATGTGATTTGATATGGTCTTCGGCCGGTTTGAAAATGAAATCGCCGGCACCGGCAACACCACCCCCAATTATGAAGGTACGGATGTCGAGAACATGCAGTAATGAAGTGAGAGCAACGCCCAAAAGTTTACCAACACGTTCAAAAACATGAATGGAAAGCTGATCATTTTTATTGGCATAAATGCTGAGATCTTTAACCTCAAGTCTGCGTTCCTGACCGATTCTGGCAAGAGGAGAATCAGGAAACATTGGCAATAACCCGTGGGCAAAATCAACAATATGCTGCTGGCCGATAAACACTTCGATGCAGCCCTGATTACCGCAGGCACAGATTGGACCATCCTGCTGAATCGAAATGTGGCCAATTTCACCGGCACCGCCAAAAACACCCCGGTAAATTTTCCTGTCGATTACAATACCGCCGCCAACACCTGTTCCAAGTGTTATCATAACAAAAGAGTCCTGATCAACTCCGGATCCGAAAATACCTTCGCCGAATGCGGCCACATTTGCATCATTTTCAACTTTTGTTTCGAAACCGGTTGCTTTTTTAACATGATCACCCAACCGTACAACGCCCCAGCCTTTCAGATTTGGCGGGTAAGAAACGGTTCCGCCATCCAGGTCAACCACACCGGGAACGCCGATGCCGATTCCAACAATTGAATCTTTAGGACTTAGTCCGTTTTTAAATTCTTCAACAGCATCCCTGATCTGGTTTACCGTTACTTCAGGAGGCTGATCGCCCAAAGTCGGAACGCTGGTTTGTTTAAAGATTTCTCCTGATTCGCTGACCAGAGCCAGCTTTACTGTAGTCCCGCCAACATCAACTCCTACGGCGTACTTACTCATACGTAAATCCTTTTTATTCAGTTATTTGTATCTTTTTGGCCACAGAAACTCAAGCCGTTCCCTGAATGATTTTTCTTTGCCGAAGAAACCAGGTCTGTAAAAGACCTTTACCGGCATTTTTTCAGGAAAATAATGGACATCGACAAAATGATTATCGAAAGCATGCGGATACTGGTAACCATCCCCGTAGCCTTCCTGTTTCATCAGTCGGGTTGGTGCATTGCGGAGATTTAGCGGAACGGTTGTATCTGAGCCGTTGCGAATTTCAGAAAGTGCATCTTCAATAGCAACATAAGAGGCATTTGACTTGGAACAGGAGGCCAGATATGTGACGGTTTGAGCCAGATTAATCCTGCATTCGGGCATTCCGATCAGTTCAACGGCCTGAAAAGCCGAAACTGCAAGTGAAAGTGCAAACGGATCTGCATTCCCGATGTCTTCACTGGCAAAAATAACCATTCGCCGGGCGATAAACCGGGCATCTTCCCCGGCCTCGAGCATTTTTGCAAGCCAGAATATTGATGCGTCAGGATCGGAACCTCTCATCGATTTGATAAAAGCGGAAACGGTGTCGTAATGATTCTCACCTTTTTTATCATACTGAGCCGTTTTTTGCTGAAGTGCTTTTTCAAGAATCGGGCGGGAAATTTTAATTTTGGATGAATTTGGTTTTCTGGCGAAAGAAACGGCAAGTTCAAGCGCATTTAAAGCTGTTCTTGCATCACCCGCCGAAAGTGAAACCAGTAAATCCCAGTCCGTAATTTCAATATCGAGTGTTTTTAAAAGGGTGTCGGTTTGGATGGCCCGGTCAAGAACTTCTCTGACTTCACTTTCAGATAAAGAATGAAGACGGTAAACCTGGCACCGGCTCAGTAAGGCTGCATTTACTTCAAAAGATGGATTTTCAGTCGTTGCACCGAATAAAGTGATAATTCCGGTTTCAACTGCGTGAAGCAGGGCATCCTGCTGGTTTTTGTTAAACCGGTGAATTTCATCGATGAACATCAGGGTTTTCTTGCCCTGAGACTGCCGGTGCTGGGCTTTGGCAATCAGCTCACGAACTTCTTTGACGCCGGCCTCAATAGCAGAAAGCCGGGAAAAGGAATAGCCGGCTTCTTTGGCAACCAGATAAGCAAGTGTGGTTTTACCAACCCCGGGCGGACCCCAAAGTAAAATGGAAGGAAACTCTCCACGTTCGTAAAAAAGACGGAGCGGACCATCGGATCCAAGCAGGTGGGTTTGACCAATCACTTCATTGAAATGGCGGGGCCGCATCCGGTCAGCGAGGGGCGTCCGGATGTCATCCGGTGATTTTTCTTCTTCGAAAAGGGAGGACATGAACTGGTTTTTCTTTCTGTTGTCATAAAAATACGAAAAGGATATCAGGTTTCATTTCAGGTTAATTGAAATACCTTTTCCGGATTCATTTCTGCTGGTTGATACATCTTGATTCTTTTATTTTTTTAATTGGATTTTACTAAAACTCTAATCTTCACACGGGATTCCGGTTTAATTATTCACGATCTTTACTCTGTTTGCTTAAACCTGAACTTCCGATTGGAATCAGGTAAATTAATCAGGGAGAGTTGGAGATATGGGTACTTTTCGTCCGCACACGTTTCATATTCCCGTCATGGGACTCTGCTACACTATTGATTCCCCAATAAAAGTTGCCCGTTTTGGCATCTCATCGGTAATCTCAATCATTGAAGATCAGCTTATTGAAGACATCCGGGAATATTATTCACACAAGGAAGATGAAACATTTGTTCCCATCCCGGTAACTGAACCTGATTCCCGTGCAAAACGAATTACCGCCTACATGAATTTTATCAACCGGATTGTTGCCCGCCAAATGGAAAAACTCAAAGCTGAGTCTTTTTCCCCGGAAACTGATCTGACTAAATATTTTGAAATGCTCCCCAATGGTTCATCACTCAGGAATGAGTATGAATTGATGCTGAAAGAATCTGATCCTTCACAAAAACAAATCCTCCAGAATCAGTTAAAAAATAAATTGGTTGCCGGCAGTATTGATGTGAACATCATGTCGAAGGTTGACAAAAATAACTATTCTGAAAACGGAGACATGCTTCCGCCAGAATTTTCAGATGCGATTTCTGCTTTGCGGGGTTTTGCAAACAGTGATCTTGACGCTTCAGTCGTTTTTTCCGCCGGATATAATCCACGTTTGTATGCAGCGATTGAAAATCATCCCGATTTTTTCCCTGATCAAAACGGAAATCTGAAAAAAAGAGTCGTTTTGAAAGTAAGTGATTACCGTTCTGCAATTATTCAGGGTAAAATCCTTGCGAAAAAAGGGGTTTGGATTTCTGAGTTCCGCATTGAATCAGGACTGAATTGCGGCGGTCACGCCTTCGCCACTGAAGGACTTCTGCTCGGACCGATTCTTGAAGAGTTTAAAACGAAAAAAGAAGAAATCGTCAAAGAATTGTATGCACTTTGCCAGCAAACTTTGACCGAAAAAGGCAAACCGGTTCTTTCAGATTCACCAGAAATGCGTATTACTGTTCAGGGTGGAATCGGAACTGCTGCCGAAAATCAGTTTTTAATGGATTATTACCATCTTGACGGAACCGGCTGGGGAAGTCCGTTTCTTCTGGTTCCCGAAGCCACAACAGTTGACCCTGTTACCCTCAACGAACTGGCTACTGCCAAACAGGAAGATTATTATCTGAGTCATGCTTCACCGCTTGGCATACGGTTTAATAATTTCAGAAAAAGTTCATCTCATGTCCAAATGGATACACGGATAGAAAAAAATCGTCCGGGAAGTCCCTGTTATCTGAAGTTTCTTTCTACCAATACAGAATTTACTGACAAACCTATTTGTACCGGTTCACGTCAATATCAGAAAGCCAAACTTGAGCAGCTTGAAGAAGCCGGGGCTTCTGACAGAGAAATGGAAAAGATCGTTGAAAAAGATTGTCTCTGCCACGGACTTAGTGCTTCTGCACTACTGAATTACCACTTACCCGTTCCGCACAAATTAGGTGCGGTAACCATTTGCCCGGGACCGAATTTGGCCTATTTCTCAGGAGTTCATTCACTGAAGGAAATGGTTGATCACATTTATGGCAGAATTTCACTTCTGAATTCCCTTCGGAGACCTAATCTCTTTGTTAACGAAGCCGTTTTATATGTTGATTATCTGAAGGGTGAGCTAGCTGAGAGTCTTGGTGAGATGACGAAAAAGAAATCACAATATCTGGAATCTTTTAAAACCAACCTGCAATCCGGTTTGGATTATTACGGCCGGCTGATTCCTGAGTTGAAACTGGAAAGTGAGCTTTATCTTGCTCAAATGAGAGAAGACATTTCCCGGCTGGAAAAAGCATTAAAAGCGATTCTGATTCCGGAACCTGTTGCGGTTTAATCAGGGGAATTTTCTCGCAAAAACGCTAAGAGCGCAAAGGGAATTCAAAGAGCGGAAATAATCAGGATCCTTTTTGGTTTTTGGGTTTAAACCCAATTTAACTTAGAAGGCAAATTATCCGTCAGCTAAAGCAGACGGCAATAAATTCCTATACAATTCTAAATATCTAATTTTACTTGCCCCAAATGGGGCAATATCTTGGAAGCCTTGGGTGGTAACCCGGGGAATTTAATCCGTATTTTCCAATTCCTCCGGGTAAAAATCTCATTAAAATCAAAACCCGGTCTCTGAGCGGTACTTCGACAAAGCTCAGTAACCAAGTGGAAGTGCCGGAAGCAAAGGCGTGAAGTCTTTTCGCCTTTTCTATTAACATATCTAAAATCCAAAAAACCTAAACACTACGCTGGCAATTTAAATACAAAAGCATAAATTTCTTTTTTCCGGATTTAATAATTTCAGCCTCATTTTAGGGACGAATAAACAAGTTTACCAAGGGGATAAAGACCCATGTTAATACAAAGTTTTTTATTTTTTTTATTCCTTGTTTGTGGCAGACAATTTGAGGAAAGTCGCCTCACTATTTCAAAGAGTGATATTGTTTGGTTAGAGGCTGTTTCGGAAGAATCTTCTCTGTATGAAGGACACTTTACCGAAATCTTCGCCTTCAATTCTAAAACAAAAACTATTGTTCAATTAACAAACGATGGGGAAAACAAGCGCAATCCAATAATTATCGATTCCAACAAAATTCTTTATGAAACAGATCGTGATGAATATCTCCGGGGAAAAGAGTTAACTGGTGCCGGAACTATTTTCCTACTTGATTTAAACAATAACACCAAATCAAATGTTTTTCAGGATTTTAACTACACAAAGTGTTCATATGGAAACATGAAGTATCTTGATGATTCATTAGTTATTTTGAGTAATTGGACAGTTCAAAACGGCGAACAAATAATCTATTATAACTATAAGACTAATAAAAAAAGAACTGTACTTAAATTGGATTTTTTTGTATCGCAAATTAATGTTTCAAATGATTCAAAAACTATTTTGATTCAAACTGGATTCAGAAGTAAACTGAAGCAAAGCATTGATACTGTAATCGATGGTCGTCGTTTTATGGTAAAAAAGGAGTCTAACGGGAAAAAGGTAATGGCATTGGAAAATAGCCAATATTTTACCTTTAGAGACAGTTTAAGTATTGTTACATTTAGTGGATTTGATGTTACTGAGAAAAAATGGTGGGGTACTTTGGGGGAGATTTCGGAAATTGCGTTCTTAGATTCAAATTTTGTTGTTTATAGTTTACCAAAGGTGAATTCAAGCGTTTGGCTGTTAGACAAACAACTTAAAACAAGTAGGGAGCTTTTTAAAAGGCCAAAACCAATTTATAATTTATTTGTAACCAGACACTCATTGGATCAATTGAAATAAAAGGTTTCACCTCTTTCAAAAAGAGCATTTTCTAAATCACAATTTGCGTTCCTTGCGGAAGTTTTCTACGCCTTTGCGATTTGCATAATCTGCTTTTTGTGACCTGTAATCAGTGACCCGTAACCCTTCCCCTCACACCCATTCTCTTGGTTTAAGATAGTCGACCAGTTCTGCTTCCTTTGATCCCGGTTCCACCTGGAAATTATACGGCCAGTTCACCACGGGCGGTAAACTCATCAGAATGGATTCAATCCGGCCACCGGTTTCGAGTCCGAACAGGGTTCCTTTGTCGTAAACCAGATTAAACTCAACATACCGACCCCGCCTGAACAACTGAAACTGTTTTTCCTTTTCTCCAAAACCCAGATTTTTTCTTTTTCTGATGATTGGCAAATAAGCATCCAGAAAAGCTGAACCAGCTTCCTTCACAAAGTCAAAATTTTTATCCCGGTTGGTATTCAGATAATCAAAAAAAATGCCCCCAACACCCCGGGTTTCATTTCTGTGTTTGATGAAGAAATACTCGTCGCACCATTTTTTATAAGTGGGATAGAATGCCGGGTCATGCAGGTCACAGGCGTTTTTAATGACGGAGTGAAAATGAAGAATATCATCAGGAAACGGATAATATGGAGTTAAATCCATTCCACCACCAAACCACCAACGATCACCTTCCGTTTCAAAATACCGAAAGTTGGCGTGAACAGTAGGGATGAACGGATTATTGGGGTGGAGAACCAGCGAAATTCCGGTTGCAGAAAAAGGAACCTGCCCGAGTTTCAATCGCTGCGCAATCGAAGCCGGAAGCAAACCAGAAACCGAACTGAAATTCACGCCACCTTTTTCAAAAATTTCCCCATCTTGAATAACCCGGGTGATTCCGCCACCACCACCAGAATGTTCCCAGACTTCAGTTGAGAATAAAGCCTTTCCATCTTCTGTTTCAAGTTCAGAACAGATTTTGGATTGAAGAGCCTTGAAAAAGGATTCGATGTCTGGTTTTGAGATCATTTTGAGATTTTGCTTAATTTGGAGGAGGATTTAACCACAGAGTTTCACAGAGTAAGGGACAAGAGTTACACAGAGTTTTTTATAAAATTTAGTTTAAAAATACGATTTAAACTCTGTGTTTCTCTGTGATTCACTCTGTGAACCTCAGTGGTTAAGACTTTGGTTCTTTTTCCATGAAAGCAACCAGCTGCTGCCTGGCGTTGGATTGAACTTTTTTCTGAAGGAAAGGCGTCCAACCGAGAAGAAGTCCTGTTAAGCCCAAAGCCTGTCGGCTCCAACGGTAAAAACTGAACTGATCAGTATGCTTGAGTATTTTTCCGTCAAGGAACTCCATCCTGGCAACAATGATATTGTTAACCTTTCTGCCTGATCTGGAGAAAGTATAATCTGCAATCCATTTTACGGTTGCCTTATCTTCAGACTCAGAAATAATTTCAAATTTTATCGTAAGATCCTTTCCACGGGTTACCAGCATTTTCCACATGGCTTTCACTTCTGTGGAGTTTAGATCAGGAAAGGCGGGATCTGAAAATGTTGCCTTATCGTGGTAACACGCCTGCATGGTTTTCCAGTCACGGTTTTGAAAAGCAGTGTAAAAAATCCGGGCAAGTGACATTTTGTTTTCCTTTCGTTGAGTCAATCATAAAGATTTTGGGTTTCAATGGCAAACCCGGGGGAGAAGAGACCGCTAAGACCCAAAGACGCAAAGAAAATCAAGTTATAAAAAGGGATTTGGAAATTACATGTTTGAAGCATTGACTGTCATTCCCGCGAAGGCGGGAATCCAGTATTTTCTCGGAGGGATGGATTCCCGCCTTCGCGGGAATGACAGCTTTAATTACCAGAATGGTTATTCCAAATTAAAAAATTTCATTATCTCGGCGTTCTCAGCGTCCCGACGGTCGAATTCTCCCATTTCTTGGATAAAAAAAACTGGTTGCTTTATCTTTGCACGATATGTCAACCGTTCAAACGCAAACTTACACTCCTGCTGAAGACTTTGCCTGGTGTAAATCCATGCTGCCAAAGGTTTCGAGAACCTTTGCTCTGGTTATTTCAGTTCTCACCGGCGAAAAGTACAAATCTATTCTGTTGGCCTATCTGCTTTGCCGGATCGCCGATACGATTGAAGATAATGTTTTCCTTCCTGCAGAAAAAAAGTACCAGATTCTGGAAGATTTCATTTCCAGTTTGAAATCAGGTCTGCCGGCCGACTCAATTACTCTTGCATTTTCGGGACATAAAACCGACGATCCGGATTCTGACCTGACCTTTCAGGCAGATCGTGTTATCCGCGTTTTTTACACACTTCCCCCCGAAACCCGTGATTGCATCGTTCCCTGGGTTGAAGAAATGGTGCGGGGAATGAAAAAATTTCAGGCTTTCAGTACACCATCAGAAACGATTACGGCTGTTAAGTCAGTTCAGGAACTCGAAGAATATTGTTACTTTGTTGCCGGAACCGTTGGAATCATGCTCACCCGGCTGTTCATCCGGTTTTCACCAACAATTTCGATGGAAAATCAGGAAAAAATGAACCGCCTGGCTGTCTCATTCGGTATCGGACTTCAGCTTACCAATATTCTGAAAGATTTCAATGAAGATTTACGCCGGGGCTGGTGTTATCTCCCTGCGGATCTTTTGCAAAAACACGGCATTTCACCGGAAGAAATAAAAAATCATCCTGATGACAAACGGGTGGCAGCAGTTGTTGAAGATCTCAGACAAATTGCCCATGCCCACTTAAAAAATGCGCTTGATTACACCTTTGCCATTCCCCGTTTTGAACGCCAGCTACGGCTTTTTTGCCTTTGGCCTCTCCACATGGCGAATCAAACTTTGGCCGCAATTACCAGAAAATCAGGTCTGTTTACCGGAGGAACGGTAAAAATCTCTCGTGATCAGGTTAAAAACACCGTTCTGAAAACCCAATTTGATTTTTTCAGCAATCACCGCCAGCTTTCGTTTTTCAATAAGTATTCGTACCCGAGTTTAGTGTGATCAAAGAAGTTGAACTTGCAGTTTCACCTGAGGATGCTGAAAATGACAACCAGATTCGGCGCCAAATTCTCAATGTACTCAGAGTCCCAGCCGCTGCATTAACCGGTTTCCGTTTATTGAAAAGATCGGTGGATGCGCGAAGCCGTTATCCTGTTTTTCGGATGAAGTTCAGGGTTTTTGTTAACGAACCGGTTCAGCACAACACAGACTGGCTTCCCGACTACAAAGAAGCCGGGAGAAAATCGGTTATCATCGTTGGATTTGGTCCTGCCGGTATGTTTGCTGCCTTGCGGTTGCTTGAAGCCGGAATAAAACCCATTGTGCTGGAACGGGGAAATGACGTTCGTGAACGCCGGAAAGATCTTCGGGCAATTCAGCAGTTTGATACGGTTAATCCGGATAGCAATTATTGTTTTGGAGAAGGCGGCGCCGGTGCCTATTCAGACGGGAAGCTCTACACCCGCAGCGACAAACGCGGCAATCTGAAAAAAGTGCTCAACGTACTCGTCGGTCATGGTGCATCAGAAGATATTTTGGTTGATGCACATCCGCACATCGGATCAAACAAACTTCCCGGCGTAGTTCAATCCATCCGTGAAACCATTATTCAGCATGGCGGATCGGTTCAGTTTAATAACCGGGTAACCGGTTTCATTCTTTCCGGCAAGAAAATGACAGGGGTGAGAACTCAGGATGGCAAAGAACTCATTGCAGAAGCTGTTATTCTCGCAACCGGACACTCGGCAAGAGATATTTTTTATCTGCTGGATGAAAGTCACATCCGGATTGAATCAAAACCTTTTGCACTTGGCGTGAGAATTGAACACCCCCAGGAGCTTATCGACCAGATTCAATATCATTGTCCGGGAAAACGGCACCCCAACTTACCCGCAGCGAATTACAGTCTGGTTCATCAGGTTGAAGGACGTGGCGTTTATTCGTTTTGCATGTGTCCAGGCGGAATCATCATTCCTGCTGCAACGGCTCCCGGTGAAATTGTGGTCAATGGCATGTCGATGAGCCGGCGGGATTCGAAATATGCAAACTCCGGAATGGTTGTTGCCGTTGATGAAGCAGATTGGTCTTCGTTTGAAAAACATGGCGTCTTTGCCGGACTTGAATTTCAAAAGTCGGTTGAGAAAAACTCCTTCCAGGCTGCAAACCAGACACAAAAAGCCCCCGCACAACGGATGACCGATTTCCTGGATGGGAAGATATCGTCAACTCTTCCGAAATCTTCCTATATACCCGGACACACCTCAGCAGACCTGATCCAGGTTTTACCCGGCGAAGTTACTAAACGGCTGAAAGAGGGATTACGTTTTTTTGGTGAGTCTGTAAAAGGATATTTAACCTCAGATGCACTTCTTGTTGCAACTGAAAGCCGTACCAGTTCACCCATACGCATTCCACGAAATCCTGAAACGTGCGAACACCCCGAGGTTACCGGACTTTATCCGTGTGGTGAAGGGGCCGGATATGCTGGCGGAATTGTTTCTGCGGCCATGGATGGTGAACGGTGTGCTGAAGCTTTTCTGGTCAAAACAGGCCAACCGGATTGATGGTTCTCTGATTCTGAGTAGTCCCTAAATATTAATGCTTAATATGTTGATATGCTTTATTTAGTAAAGCTGGTTTATTATTTTTGTACTATTATCAAAGAATATAACTGCTTTCGAAAAAGTGGAAGAAGAAAATGGAAGTGGAAGTAAAAATATTTTTCAGGTGATAAAAACAGGGTAAAAACGAAAAGTGGAAGTGGAAGTTAAGTGTTGGGATGTGTTTTTAGTGTGATAGGGACGTATAAGTGGAAGAAAATGGTGGAAGTGTTTTCCCGGAGTTCCATTCCTGTTTGCTGATTACCCTTGACAATGAGTTAGAAACGCCGGATTTTTGTTAGTGAAATCGCTTCCATATCAATTTATGAATCAAGGAACGAAAAATGGCAAAGGTTAAGACTGATACAAAAGTTACCGATAAAAAGTCAAAAACTGATGTAAAAAAAGCTGAACCCAAAAAAACGGCTGCGAAACCAGTTGAAAAGCCAAAGACAGTGAAACCAGAGAAATCTGCTGCCGTAAAAGTTTCACATGATCAGATTGCAGCAAAAGCGTATGAAATTTATCTCAGCCGGGATAATCACCCCGGTGATGAGCTCAGTGATTGGATTAAAGCCGAACAACTTTTAACCGGCAAAAAACCAAAAACGAAATAAAAAGAACTTCTCAAAAGATACCTTCCTTAAAACTTCCTTCCATTTGATTGCGATTAACAGCCTGTATGCAATGTACGGGCTGTTTTTTTTTATTTAAATCCCAATCCCTTTTTCAACATCACTCACTTAGACCTGACAACCAGAACCGGAATATGAATCTGCCGGATGATGGATTCTGTTGTACTGCCCAAAAGAATTTTACTCAGTCCTGACCGGCCGTGTGTCGTCATGGCAACCAAACCGGGTTTTGTTGATTGAATATAATCTAGAATGCCTTCAACAGCATCGGTTGACCTGATTTTGACCCATTCAGCTTCAACTCCGCTTTCTTTAAATCCGGCATCAATTATTTTCTTGTCATCAGGGTTAAATTCACCGAGATAAGAGGCTTCAAGTGAGTCAACCGCAAGCAGAGTAACAGGGGCCTTTACCTTTTCGCATAAAGACAATACCGGTTCAAAAATGTAGAGGGATTCTTTGCTGAAATCAGTTGTTGCAAGAACTCTTTTTGGCGGGAATGGGGGCGTTGTAGCCGGATCTCTCAGCACCACAACCGGCGTCTGGGCAATGCGGATCACCCGTTCCATTGTTGACCCAAGGAAGAATTTTTCAACTACATTATGAGAATGGGTTGCCATGATAATGACATCAAACTTGTTTTCTGCTGCATGGGAGGTAATGGTATCCGCCGATTTGCCATTCATGATTTTTAACGTTAACCGGTTTACTTCTTCTTTTGTAAAGCCGCTGAGAAGTTTGGCATACTCTTCTTTTGCCCAGTCGTTGATTTCATTTTCAAGTTCGGGGAAAGTAACCACGCCGAACGGATATGAGGAACTGCCAAAGGGAAGACTGGTTAACTCGTTCACATATAAAACTTCAATACTTCCATTGTCGGCTGAAGCCCAAGAAAAAGCATACCGGATGACGGCGGCCGATTGGGAAGAGAAGTCAACAGGGACGAGTATTTTCTTGAAAAGTGACATAAAACCTCCAGAAATTCTGTTGATCTGACTTTAGCAAAGAACAAAAAAAAATCGGAACAATCAACCCCTGCCGGTGGGTTTTTAAAAGGATCCAAAAGAGTGATTTCTCTCAAAAACGGGTCATTTCGTTCCATCCTGATTGAGAATTTCCTATCTTCATCGTCAGAATTTAAATAGTTCAGACGATCAGGAAATTTAAACAGAAAGATTAGAAATGAGTGACAATAAAAACCAGCAGCAATTGAATATTGAACTGGGTGAAAAAGAATCAGAAGGTATTTATTCAAATCTTGCCATCATCAGCCATTCAGCGCAGGAGTTTGTAATTGATTTTACCCGGATTGTTCCTGGTGTTCCCAAAGCAAAAGTCTATTCACGAATTATTATGACTCCCAGTCATGCCAAAATGTTTTTGCAGGCGATGCGTGATAATGTTGCGAAATATGAACAGCTTTTTGGTGAAATCAAGGTTCACCATTCCAATTTTGACCCTTCCGCCATGGGAATTTCGAACGATCCGGGCAAGTGGGAAGCCTGACGGGTTGTTAGACAGGTCACAATCTGCATGTTCAAACAGGTAATTCTTTTTTTTAAGGACTGCATTCAGGTTATCTTTACAACGAAACCGGAGCCCCTTTTCGGTTTATTTTGTGTTTTATAAACCGTAACTGTGAATTACAACTGAAATGGCTTTGGTTTCATGAACCTACATTCCCCAAAATGGATTTCCCTGATCCTCATATCAGCAGGCTTAACGTCATGTCTTGACAGCCCGGTTGTTCCAAGCTGGACGGTCAAGGGAACAACTGCTTTACTCGATTCAAAAGTTTCTGCACTTGAAGTCGTCAAATCATCAGACAGTGCCATAGTTGATGAAAATCTGCAATTGTTTTTTATCAAAGACATTAAGCTTAAAAATATCGGCGTTGGTGATTCACTTGAAGTTGAAGATAAGGGCTTCGATGGCGAACAGGTTATGGATTCGATCAAGGTCGATGCCTTTGATTCTGATCCGTTAACAATAAAAGCCAGCTCCCTGAATGCACTTCTTACAGACAATTATACCGGACCCATTGTTGGGTTTAATTTTTCGGTCTCAAACCGTGATTTTACTGGTCTTTCTGAATATGAATATGCAGATATTGAGCCTGCATCGGCCGGTCACCCGCAACTTGTTTCCCTCCAGATTTCGAATAATCTGCCCATTCCGATAACTATCAAATCGGTAACACTTAAAAATAAGGCAACAGGGGCAACCATTGGTTCCCAGACCATAAACAAGAATATTCCGGCTGGCACCAATTCATCAGTTGATCTTGCAATGGGGGGTAAGCGAATTACCAACGCCATGCAATTATCTTTTGACGGATCATCTACAGGTGCAACAAGCGCAAAGATTGAACCTACGTCCGGGATCAATTTTAAAATTGCATCAACCGAGTTGCTTGTGAGTGAGGCCAGAGGAACCGTTGCCGGAACCAAGTACAACGAAACGACAACGGTTGACGCCGGGATGGATGACTTCTCGCCAACACGCATTGATGTTAAATCCGGGAATCTCGAATACAAAGTTGTGAATAATTCTGAAATGACCGGCTTTGCTACTGTGAAAATTCCTGAGCTGAAAAAAGACGGCATGGTTTACCAGGGTCAGATTGCCATCCCACCCAAATCAACAGCAACGAATTCACCGGATCTTGCCGGATATACAATCACACCTGCCTATCCTGCTGCGAACTCACCAAAGCTGAACATGGTTGTGACTTTTGATTTAAAAAAATCAACCGGATTTATTACCGTTAAAAAAACCGACAAGATCACCTATTCGGCAAAAATAAAATCCATCCAGCACAAATTTGCACAAGGTAATATTAAGGAACGAACCCAGAATTCTGATCAGGATACAAGCACTATAGACTGGCCCAAAGAGCTGGATAATGTAAATCTTCAATTTGATAAAGCAACGATTACAGCCAAATTAGCATCAAGTCTGGGAATCCCTGCCGAGGTAACCCCCTATGTGTTATTTGATCAGCCAAATAATACAATTGATAGTTTGGTTTTTGCTTCCGGCGTTTTCCCAATGAAACTGACGGCAGCAACCCTTACTTCACCCTTTATCAGACTCACCAAAGCTATTGACCTGAATCAAATCAACGATTTCAATAAAATACTCAACAGGAGACCTGAACAAATCAGGTATTATGTTTCAGCTACTGCTGCCAAAGGCAGTTTGGTTGACGGATTTGTTTTTGATACCAGTGCAGTAAAGGGAAATCTTGAACTGAAAATTCCGATCCGGTTTAAAAGTACCACGGGTTATCAGAAAGACAGTCTCTATTCAGTCACACCCGGAACGCTGACGGGGATGAAATCGGCCAGCCTCATTCTGGATGTGCAAAACAAGATTCCACTGAAAATTGGTTTGAATTTTGCCTTTGTTGATGCAGATAAAAAGACATTGATTACCTACCCAAAACCCGTGGGAACAAAGACCTTTTATTCGCTGCCGGTGCCGCCAATCAATTCACTGGGCAGATCAACCGGTTATGGTACAGACAAAATCATTATTACACTTGAAGAATCAGACTTTAAACTGCTTGAAAAAGCCAGTTATATTTTACTGAAGTACAGAGTTGATACCAATGAGTCTCAGGGAACGTCTGGCGGGTACAGTGAAATACTGACGACAGATGATATACATATTGTTTTAGGTGCAGATATTCAGTATAAGGTAAACGAAGAATGAAGAAGCTGATTATTTACACCTTGATGGGTTTTTCTTTTTCATCAGTTTCAGCACAGATGGGTTTGCATCATTCAAGTGCAAAAAATCTTTCACTGGCTGGTTCTGCTGGTGTTTCTCTTTCTGGTTGGGAAGCGGTTGGACTTAATCCTGCGGCAACTGGTCAACCGGGGAAATCCCGGGCTTCAATCGGGACACTCACAGCCGGGGCCATGGTAACCAATACGGCTCTTTCCTTTAAGTTTTACGGTGATTACTTTACCGGTGAAACCGTAAACGGGAAATTGGTTGGAAAAGACCTTGATCCGCATAAAAATGATATTTTTGACCGTTTCGCAGATGATGAAGATATGTCTGCAGCCGGAACGGTTATACCGTTTGCTGCAAGTATGGATTGGAATGGAGTTGGATCGTTTTCACTGATCTATGCACTCAAAGCAGAAGGTAAAGGGCACTTTCATCAGGATATGATGAAGCTTTGGCTGAATGGCGTTGAACCGGGAAGCAATTTTGATCTGGGTGAAAATTATCTCGAAACGATCATGAGAGCCGAGTGGGCTTTGGGTTATTCCAGGTCAATTGCCGGATATATACCTTTTATGGATGGAATTATTTCTGATCTGAATGCAGGCGGCGCAATAAAATTTGAACAGGGGCTCAATTATTTTAATCTGAACGTTACCAAAAATACCCTTTCAGTTTCTGATGACCGGATTCAGCGACATCAGTTTGATTACACGATTTCAATGGCCGGCAATGATAAATATGGTAACTGGTTTCGTTCAGATGAACTGGACCGGGTTACTGACGATTGGTTTTTTACTCCGGCAGGTTATGGGTTGGGTCTTGATTTGGGCATCAGCGGAAATTTATTTAAAACGATTCCCATTTATGTTTCCGTCACCGATATTGGCTGGATAAACTGGACTCAAAACGGAACAGAACTTTCCGGAAGTGGTGACATAACTTACTTACCCGCATTCAGGGAGCCAGGGGACACCGAAACACAGAAACCCGTTTTTGCGGAAGATTCACTTGCATCTCATTACACACCCGTCAGAAAAAAGAAAGAATTTACGACTCTTTTACCCACGATGCTGAATGCCGGAATTAGTCTGCCGATGAAATCAGTTCCTTTTCTCGGCAAGTTGTGGGTTCCCGGTGAACTTACTTTTTACGGTTCTTTTCAGCAGGCTTTGGTTGAAACCCCTGCCAGCTCCTTTATCCCACGGGTTTCAGTGGGTGGTGACTGGAAACTGGGCGGTATGTGGCATGTGCGAACCGGATTTTCAGGCGGTGGAAAAGAATTGTTTAACTGGGGATTGGGTGGCGGAATCGAAACCAAATACGTTATTTTTGATTTAGGTACAGCCAATTTCCATAATTTGTTTGCCGGAAGTGACTTTAGAAAAACCAGCGTTGCCGCAACACTTCAGTTTTTGATTCCCTGATTTATCTGCGGTCAACTGCCCAAAGCATGTAAAGTCCGAACAGGAAAAAGACCACATTTGCAAACCAGGCTGCGGTAAGCGGATTAAGATCGCCGCCGTAGCCCAGAGTTTGAGCCACTTTCTGCAGGGCCAGGTAAACAAAACAAATCAGCAGAGCAAGACCAAATTCCACTGCAAGCCCACCTCGTTTCTTCTTCGAACTTAACGGCACCCCGAATAAAACCACAACCATACACGCAAACGGAAAACTGATTTTGGAATAGTAAGTTACCAGATATTTGTCGAGTTCGGTAAATCCGGCAAGTCTCTGTGATTCAATGTAGTCATCCAGATCAAAAAACGTCATTTGATTCAGATTCCGGTAGTCATTGAGCAAATCACGGGGCTTAAAATTAAACTTCAGGCTGTCAGTTGACGAAAAAGCCTTCAGAGTTGGTGAAGACCCGAATGTTCTGTGCATCCCGTTTTCAAGCGTCCAAAGCTTGGTCGTGTCACTCCAAACCAGATTTCTTGCATCCCATCTTTCAATCAGCTCCGTTCCTTTGAAGTCGGTGATTGAGATGGTATAACCCCGTTGTGAAGAGCCATCAAACCAGCCAATGCTGACCATCCGGTTTTCAGAATCCTGCCGGATAAGATTGGCAGACTGACCTGACGTGGTATATTTTCCGAGTTCCGTTGCCTCAAAAGCGGCTTTCAGTTTATTTGCCTTGGGCACAACCCAGCCTGAAAAATAAATCTGAAATCCGGTAATCAGAAAGGCAGTAAACATAAACGGAACAAGAATACGGGTTGTCGATATTCCGCCAACTTTAATGGCGGTAATTTCCATGAGATTAGTGAGCCTGCCAACGGTGAATAACGAAGCAAGAAGCAGGGCAACCGGCATCATCAGACTGATAATATCCGGCAGGAAATACAGATAATACTTAACGACTTTAAGCATGGTGACATTGTTGTCAACAAAGCTGCCGAGGTTTTCAATCAGATCAATAATGATGAAAACGGCTGAAAAGGCGATCAGGGCAAATAAAACAGCTACAGCAAATTGTCTGAGGAGATAACGGTCAATAATGGTCATGACGGATCTCCGGCGGGTTTGGTTTTTCTAAAACGGGCAATCAGATCCTGGATTTTTTCAATCAGCCACTGAAGCGGAGGGAAGTCAAACAACTCACGGTCTCTGATCATTTTAATCGTCATCCAGATACCGAGAATCAGCACAACTGTGTTTCCTGACCACATGGCAATTGCAACCGGAACGATGCCACGGTCGGCAAGTTTTTCGCCACCCAAAAGGAAAATCCAATACACCATGAAAAAGATCAGACTAAGTCCGGCACCGGCGCCAATTCCGCCCCGTTTTGACTGAATGCCAAGCGGAACGCCAACCAGAACAAACATGAGACAGGCAATAGGAAGAGCAAATTTCTTATGAATTTCGACAAGGTAATTGTTGATATCTTCCATGAGTGAACCCTGTGACGATGATTCAGAATCAAGATAATTTCTGAGACGAACCTGATCGTTGAGGGCATTGTATAAAATAGTCCGTTTTTCTGTGGTTTTAAGTCCGGCTAGAACAATTGAAATGGTATCCGCTTCGAGCAGGGCAAATTCACCGCCGGTTTTTTGAGTCATTTTATACCGGTAACCGGTGGAATCCCTTCTGATTGAAACCGTGGATGAATCAGATGACCGGATACTTTTATATTTCATTGCGGAGAGCAAACTTTCGTCAAAATAGGCTGCTGACCGGGATTTGCTTTTACCAACCAGGAAGAAAATGGAATCATTGACCTGGCGCATGGTGGCGATTGACATTTCCCGGTATCCACGGGAAAAGCTTCCTTCTGAAGACCGTTCAAATCCGAATCCGCTGGCGTCAAATAAAACTTTTTGAGTGTGGAAGGTGATTTTACGGTAATCATTGAAGGTGAGGTAATCAATTTCATTGATTTCACCGTCATTCAGAGTCATGATCATGTACCTGAGGTCGGGCGAATAGGTAAAGTGGGCATTTTGTGCCGTAATAACCTGCTGCTTGGATGAACTGGAATAATCAAAAATGGTCACGCCATGAAGTATTCCGGTTTCCCGTTCCGTTTCTTTTGCATGGATGGAATATCCTGAAAACAAATCGCTGAACCGGCCGGCTTCAATTTCAAAAGTGGGCTTTTTATTGCGGATATCACGGAAAAGGGTTTTGGCTTTATAGTTCGCATCGGGTAAAACATGGTCATTAAACCAGAACATCACACCTGCAACAAGAAAACCCAGAAAAACTACAGGCAACATGAGTCTGAGCGGATTTACACCGGCCGCTTTGAGCGACGTAATTTCATGGTCGCCAGACATTTTACCGAAAACCATCAGAGTCGAGATCAGTACACCCATCGGGACGGCAAGAACGAGCATCCAGGCCAGATTCAGGGCAATCAGTTCGGCAATAACTGAAAAACTGAGTCCTTTTCCGGCAAGTTTATCGAGATACTTCATTAAAAACTGAAGCAGGAAGATAAACATGATCGTCAGGATGGAAAAAAAGAAAGGTCCGGCCAGACTTTTAATGATATGGATATAGGCTTTTTTGAGCATGGGTGCAAAAATAGGTGTTTGGGTGGTAAGAAGGAAACAAAAGGACGGGAGGAAAATGGTTAAGGGTAAATTGTCAGAATCAGGATTTTCAGGATTGGTGGATTTTCGGGATAGGAACGGATAATTCAGTTCATCCTATTTTCCTGTAATTTCTGCTTTTTATTTTCGTTGTTTGTTTTTCATCCTGTCCATCCTTAAATCCTTCAAATCCTGATTCAGATTGGGTTTTTGGTTAATTCTCGTTCCCGTTACTCTTCTACTTGTAATTATTCTCCATTAAAGATAGTTTTGCAATAGAAAATGGCTTTCACCTTGACCCGGGATTTTACATGTGGATTAAACTGACCGGTTTTCTTTTTTTTCTGGTTCTTGCCATTGGATTATCCGGTTGTGATCAACCCACAGAACCCAAAGACCAAACTCCCGATACGACCAGTCATAACTTTCAATGGACAACCTACCAATTGGGCAGTTATGGCAGCCAGATCAGGGCAGTGAAAATTTTCTCTGACAACAACATCTGGGCAATGGGATATTTCTACAATGAAAAGGGTGACACCTCTTATGATGACCTGGCCATCTGGAACGGAACCCAGTGGACTTACCAAAAAATCAGATTCAGAAAAAATCTGACCAATTTTGGAAGGGGAATCATTGCTGATTCCTATTCCGGTATTGAAGGGATTCTTGTCATCAATGAAAATGACTTTGTAATGTGTGGGGCTTATGGGGCAATTGTTCGTTGGGACGGGAAAAAGTGGGAGTATGATCAGCCTAAATATGAAGATGAAAAATATGATTACACACACCATATCTCAGGGAAGTCAACCCTGGATTTTTACCTGTTTGGTTGGAATGTTACAACCCGAAGAACCATCATCATTCATTATCTGAATGGGGAGTACATTTTTATACCGAATAATCTGGATAATTATGTTAGTTCTGCAACCACCACCGCTGATGGGACAACCTATTTTTCGACTTTTAATGATTATTCCCTTGATATCAGCAAAGAGCATTGCGGGTTGTACCGGATAAAAAACAATCAGGTTGAGCAATTATATACCTATGCACCTCAGGTTGGTCATATTGAAACACCGGTTGAAGGGTCATTTGAAATTAAGTCTGCGGGGAATACATTGTTTGGAGTGGGTGTCCATTGTAACTGGAAATGGGAAAGTTCAGCACAATTTAAACCGGATAGCATATGTCCTGCGTATGTATATAAAGCAAACTGGGCATTCGCTGCACTTAGCAGTAAAGATATGCTGACTGGGTATGGAGAATATGAGATTGCACATTGGAATGGTCGTTCCTGGCGTGGTTTTCCTGAATTAGCAGAACTCAATGAATTTAACAGAATGAGTGATGCTGATTTAACAAAAACGCTTGGTGTAGTTTCCGGATGGAACTATAAATGGGATCCAGTGAGGCTTGAAGAGAATTCTGTTGCCAAAATATTTATCGGTAAACGTTACTAAACAAACAAAAGAAGAAGTCATGAAAGACCTCCTTCGATATCCGTCTAAAACCGGGCACTTTCCCGATTCCCGGGACTCAGTGACCGGTTTTTCGTAAAACGTACCACGTACCTCGTACAGCGTTATTTCCCTTCCTCCTTGTTCGCTTCCCCTGACAAATCAATCATTTTTTCACCCTGGGTATATTCTTTGGTGTGGCGGAAGTATCCTTTTTCGAGATGTTCGAGTCGCTGGAGATATTGGTTGATTGTGTTCACACTTCGCTGTGCTTTAAAAATATACTGCTTCTTTTCTTCTTTGGTTGTCTCTTCGGGAAGATCCATCACATCCAGAATACCACGGATGATTTGCAGGGGTTGCCTGATTTCGTGTAAAATCCCGATGGTGACCTGCCGGGCAAGCATAAATCTTTCCTGTTCCAGTTTCCGGGTTTCCTGGTTTTTCAATTCCAACTCAGATTTCAGCAGATTGATACGATCTCCCAAAGCCAGAGACAAAAGAATAATCTCAATGGCTGCGCCGATCTGAATGCCGTAGGTTGTGATAAACGTTACCGGTAAAATCCCGAAATTTTTAAGGGCAAACAACGTCATTCCGATCAGGAACATCAGCCAGGCAATCAGGAAAAACCACGCCGGCCGGTACTTTTTGGCAATGGCATAAATGGATGCTATCAGAATCGACGGTGCCACCAGAAGGGTCATAAAAGCCGAGGCCATCACCATCTGATGGTATGGAATCACAAATGCCCCGAATGAAATCAGAACCCCGACAACCCGGAGTCCTTTCATGATTTTGTAGAAAACCGGATTGTACTGTTTCAAATTCAGAAAACTGGTGGTGAACCAGAGACTGAAGGCATAAACCATTCCGATGAAAAAGATCAGGGCAACGTTATTCCACCAGGGCAAATCAGGCCACAGATATTCATAGGCCAATCCGTTAAAAATCATCTGAAGAAGCAAAAAGGCAGAAATGAAAATCACATACAGAAGGTAGCTTTTATCACGGAGGGAAAGAAACAGCAAAAAGTTGTACAGCATCAGCGACAGGAAAATGCCGTAATAAAATCCGAGTACAAGCTGTGATTCATGATCGGTTTCACGAAAGTTCGATTCACTTCTGAAGACTATCGGGATGGAAATCGCACCGGCAGATTCAAACCGGAAGTAAAGCGTGTCAACGGTTTGAGTTGGCAAATGCAGTTTAAAAACGAAATTGCGGTATTTGATTTCCCGGGTTGAAAACGGCAACCGGTCGCCGGTGGTGATTTCATCATATCCACCTGATCCATCCGGATGAAAAAAGGAAATGAGATCCAGATTCGGATAGGCGACTTCCACAACCCAGTGCTGATGATCTTGAGCTTCATTATTCACAATCATTCTCACCCAGAAAGCAGATTCTGAATATCCGAGATTCGGGTTTTCCTCTGTGGATGGTTGAAACCGGTGATCCAGACGTCCGGACCTGACATCCTGAAAAGAAAAGGAATGAAGGGAATCCTGAAGAATAGACAAATAGGTTCCGGCCGGAATAATTTCCTTTTCCGGGGAAAGTGTCAGCGGTCCGGCAACCGACTGAGTTGTCAGAACCAAACCGAAAAGAAAAAGGAGAAAAAGCTTTTTAGACATGTTGATCCACTAAAGTTTTGCAAATTAAGTCCGACGGTGATCATTCACAAGATTTTGTCATTTCAGTGTGATGCCGGATAAAATTCCAGCCAAAAATTAGAATACGATTAAAACATCTATTTGTCGTAAAATAGTCTGACATTTACAGTATTCTATCAGATCAAAGAATCGGTGTAAAAATTCTGAATTTTTCTCTGACACGCTGAACGTTTTAAAACCAAAGCCGGACACAACATGCAATCACGCCGGGATTTTATCAAGATTATGGCACTCGGAACCGGTGCCCTCGCCCTCAGCGGCGGACTTTTTGCCTTCATGGATCCGAAACGGGAAGATGGCCGGCCAGTCGTCGCCCTCGATTACAAGACCGCAACCTATTGTGAAATCTGTTTCTGGAAATGTGCCGGCTGGGCCTACAAAACAGAAAAAGGTGAACTCTGGAAAATTGTCGGAAATGATGACGATCAGCACTCAAACGGACGTTTTTGTCCGAGGGGAACCGGCGGCGTTGGCATGTACAACGATCCGAACCGGCTGAAAAAACCCATGATCCGTGTTGAAGAACGGGGAAAACAAGTTTTCAGAGAAGTGTCATGGGCCGAAGCGCTTGATTATACCGCAAAAAAACTATCCGGGATTTCAGCGAAATATGGTCCGGAAGCGATTGCCCTTTTCACGCACGGATCCGGCGGAAAATATTTCGGCGATTTGCTCAAAGCCATGGGATCCACCAATATCACCCAACCTTCCTACGCACAATGCCGTGGCCCCAGAGATGCTGCTTTTCTGGCAACCTTTGGCGAGCAACCTGATTCACCCGAAGTCACAGATCTTCGTGACACCAAATGTCTCGTTCTGATCGGGTCGCATATCGGTGAAAATATGCACAATGGCCAGGTTCAGGAAATGTCTGATGCCATTGATAAAAAAGCTACCATTATCACGGTTGACCCCAGATTCTCGACAGCAGCAAGTAAATCGAAATACTGGCTTCCCATCAAACCGTCAACTGATCTGGCCTTGCTCCTCGCCTGGATTCACGAAATTATCAACAATGAGTATTATGACCGGAAATATGTAGAAACCTACACAACCGGACTTGAGCAACTTAAAGAGCACGTTAAAAACTTTACGCCTGAATGGGCTTACGGCATCACCACCATCGAACCTGACGTCATCCGGCAGACTGCAAAAGAAATGAGCAACGCCAAACCGGCCGTGATTATTCACCCGGGACGGCATGTGACCTGGTATGGCGATGACACTCAACGTGAACGGGCAATTGCTATTTTAAATGCACTTCTGGGATCTTGGGGCCGTCGTGGCGGATTTTACCGTCCATCCAAAAAAACAGTTCCGTCTTATCCGCATCCGGAATATCCAGAACCCAAAACCACTTGGAAAGACTGGTTCCCCGGTCAGTATCCGCTGGCTGACAATCCGGTTTCAAACGCCTTCGTTGATGCTTCCATTCCAACCAAAGAACGGGATGCCTTCCTGAAAGCCTGGATCGTGAACGGAACGAATCTCATTTTCACCATTCCTGATCAGGCACATACGCTTGAAGCCATTCAGGCGCTGGAACTTCTGGTTGTAGTTGATACCATGCCGATGGAAATAACCGGCTGGGCAGATGTGATTCTTCCGGAATGTACCTACCTGGAACGGTATGATTCACTTCGTGACAGTCCGCACCGGAAACCGGCCATTGCCCTCAGAATGCCGGCTATGGAACCTGCTTATGAAACCAAACCTGCTTACTGGATGGCACGGGAACTGGCAAAACGTTTGAATGTGGGCGAATATTTCCATTTTGAAGATCAGGCCGATCTACTCGACTGGCAATTGAAAAAAATGGGTTCGTCACTTGAAGAACTGAAGAAAAAAGGCGTCATCACCTGGGATCGTGAAGAAGATGATCTTTTCTTCGCCAACGGAGAAAAAATTGAGTTTCCGACTAATTCCGGAAAGATCGAATTGTACTCGTCCGCCATGGAGCAGGCCGGATTTGATCCGATGCCGAAATACACGGCCCACGAAGAACCGCCATCCGGATTTTACCGCCTGATTTACGGACGGGCACCGATGCACACCTTCAGCCGGACGGCAAACAATCCGAACCTGACTGATCTGATGGATGAAAACGTGTTGTGGGTGAACCCTAAAGTTGCCAAAGAATGGGGACTGAAAAACAACGATCCCGTTTTCCTGAAAAATCAGGACGGCATTCAGTCTGACTTTGCAATCAAAGTAAGGGTAACCGAACGGATCCGCTGGGATTCGGTTTACATGGTTCACGGTTTCGGGCATAAGCAGAAACAACTCGAACGGTGTTTCGGTAAGGGCGTTTCAGACACCCAGCTCATTACCAAAGTAAAAATCGACCCGGTCATGGGCGGCACCGGCATGCGGGGCAATTTCGTGACTTTCATTCCTCAAGTTTTAGCCTGAGCAGGTAAATTATGCGATATGCAATGGCCATTGATACAAAAAAATGTGTGGGATGCAGTGACTGTGTGGTTGCCTGTCAGACCGAAAATAACGTCCCGATCGGGTATTGCCGTGACTGGATTGTTGAAGAAACCAACGGCACCTACCCTCAGCTTGAAATGGAACTCAGAAGTGAACGGTGCAACCATTGCGCCAATGCGCCCTGTGTGAGATGCTGCCCGACCGGAGCCAGTCACATTGTGGAAGGCGGAATTGTTCTCGTCACCCAAAACGACTGCATCGGTTGTGGTGCCTGTATTGCTTCGTGTCCGTACGATGCCCGTTATCCGTATCCTGATGGTTATGTTGATAAATGCACATTCTGCTATCACCGGGTGAAAAAGGGCGAAAAACCGGCCTGCGTGGAAGTTTGTCCGACCAAATGTCTGTACTTCGGTGATCTTGACGATGCCAACAGTGAAGTTTCGGTCATCCTCAAAAAACGGAAGTATAAAACTCTGATTCCGGAAGCCGGAACTGACCCCCAACTCTATTTTCTCATTTAAGGATCGGGAGAATTTATGAAAGAAGAACTGATCGTCAGCGGAAGAATGAATCCGTATGTTGACCCGACCCTGAATATCTGGCACTGGCAGATTCCGCTTTATCTTTTCCTTGGCGGACTCGCAGCCGGGATTTTATTCTTTGCTGCACTGAGTTACATCAGAGGAAGAGAAGAAGCCCACAGTTTCGCCGTGCGGAAAATGCCGTTTCTGGCTCCGGTTTTACTGGTTATTGGTCTGGCCTGTTTGTTTTTTGACCTGAACCACAAACTCTTTTTCTGGCGTTTATACACCACAGTAAAACTTCAGTCACCGATGTCGTGGGGCGCCTGGGTTCTTATGGTGATTACGCCGATGTCGATGGTTTGGTGTGCCCTTCATATCAAGGAATTTTTTCCCAACTGGGACTGGAAATATACCTGGGCAAAGGAAGCTGAGAAATTTGCGCAGAAGTATAAACTCTGGATTGCCTGGATCATTCTGATCTATTCGGTTATCCTAGGGGTTTACACCGGAATTCTCTTCTCTGCCTTCAATGCACGTCCGTTGTGGAATACATCCATTCTCGGACCACTTTTCCTTGCATCCGGACTATCAGCCGGTGCTGCAGCCATTATCATGTTCACCAAAAACAAAGAAGAACGGGCTTATTTTGCCCGCATCGACCTGATCGTCATTGGCATTGAACTCTTCCTGATTACGCACATGTTCATGGGATTCATGGCCAGTACACAGGTACAAATTGAAGCTGCCAATTTATTCCTTGGCGGACCTTACACTGCCCCGTTCTGGATTTTTGTTGTTTTTCTCGGGCTGGTCGTTCCGGCTCTGCTTGAAATTCTCGAACTGTTTGATTATCACGTTCCTGCTCTTGTACCCTCACTTCTGGTGCTCACCGGCAGCCTGATGCTGAGGTTCCTGATTTCGTTTGCCGGACAGGAAAGCCGTTATCTCTACTAATCTGGATTCAATTATGGAAACACCTTCAGTTACCCGAAAAGTCAGAGCCTACATGAACCCCTACGTGGCGGGAGTTTTGCTCGGACTCGTTTTACTTGCTGCCAATTACATCTCAGGCCGTGGCCTTGGTGCCAGCGGAGCCATTAAAAGTGTGGTTGTGACCAGCGTGCTTGCTGTTGATCACGACGCTGCAAAAACCTCAGCATTTATTGGTGAATACGAACAGGGCCATGCCGGAAATCCCATGAAAAACTGGCTGGTTTTCGAAATGCTCGGTGTTATTCTTGGCGCCTTCATTTCAGGCATCTGGGCTGGCCGGTTAAAAATGAAAGTTGAACATTCCCCCAAAATCACTTCCAAAAGAAGACTCATTTTTGCGGTGATGGGCGGTGTTCTCTTCGGTTTTGGTTCACAGCTCGGCCGGGGCTGCACCAGCGGTTCGGCTCTCAGCGGAATGGCAGTTATGTCTGCCGGCGGTATTATCACCATGATGGCCATCTTCGGAACCGGCTATGCACTTGCTTATTTTTTCAGAAAAAACTGGATTTAAATCCTGAAAGGACTTTAAAATGGGACCTTTATCAGTAAATGATATCATCTCGGGCGACACCAATTTTCTGCTCGCCTTTTTTATCGGCATCGGGTTCGGCTTTGTTCTTGAGCAGGCTGGGTTTTCATCTTCCCGCCGTCTCGCCGGTGTTTTTTACGGCTACGACATGACGGTTTTAAAAGTGTTTTTTACCGGAGCTGTTACCGCCATGCTCGGCATGCTTTTTTTCGGACTTTTCGGATGGATGGATCTGAGCCTGATTTATGTGAATCCAACTTTCCTGACCTCAGCAATCTTTGGCGGGGTGATTATGGGAGCCGGTTTCATTCTGGGCGGATATTGCCCCGGAACCTCCTTCTGCGGTGCTGCCATCGGGAAAGTTGACGCCATGCTGTTCATCGGTGGATTGTTCATTGGTGTGTATATCTGGGGATTCGGTTTTGATCTCTGGAAGGACATGTACGTTGCCGGAAATATGGGAAGTCCGAAACTGGGCGAATGGCTTGGAATTTCGGATGGTGTGATGGCACTGGTAATCGTGATTATTGCGATTGGGGCCTTTTTCATGGCAGAATGGGTTGAATCACTTTCCGCAAAAAAAGAAGAAAGTCAGGAGATTAACTAAATGAAACCGAATTTCAGAAATGTGATTATTTTGGGCGTTGCCCTGATTCCGCTGGCTCTGATCATTGCTGCCGTTCCGCAGAATCAGATTAAACCTTTCAAATTAACTGCTGAGCAAATGGTTCAGATGGTGAATCAGAAAGAACATTTTTATTCTGCTGATGTGGTTGCAGATATGCTGGTTCAGAAAGATCCGTCTCTGCAGCTGATTGATGTGAGAAGTCCGTCTGATTTTGAAAAGTACAGTTTGCCGGGAGCCATCAATATTCCGCTGGCTGATTTGCTGAGCGAACAATATGAAGGTGTTTTGAATCAGGATGTGAAAGTAAACGTGTTCTACTCAAACGGAACGTTGCAAGCCAATGAAGCCTGGATGATTACCCGTCAGTTGGGTTACCTGAACAATTTCGTTCTCGAGGGCGGACTGAATTACTGGTTTGAAACGATTATGAATCCAACCGAGCCAAAATCTACCAGCCCGGATGAGGAATTTGCAAAATATGATTTCAGAAAAGGTGCCGGTCAGGCTCTTGGCGGTGGCGGCGGATTAAATACAGAATCCTCAGCAAAACCCATGGCACCCCAGGCACCGAAAACCATGATCACACCAAAGAAGAAAAAAGCCGCCGGGGGATGCTGAGATGGTCACAGATCACGGGTTACATATTACGGGTCACAAAATGCGGGGACAGGTGACAAGGGACAAGGGACAAATACGGGTTGCGAATCACAAGTAACTGGATAAAATTAAAAAGATTTTGAATGTCAGGCTGAGTGGCGATTTGGCCGAAGGCCGGATCGTTGTATCGAAGCCTCATGTTTTTTAAGAAGGGTTACCAGAAAGGCAACCCTTCTTGGTTTTAACAAATTCACAACAGAACCTCCTGTTTATGATTAGAATTTAATTGGATGCTATTTATTTTAAGAGAGTTTCTTGTTAATTATTAATAATCCCGTATCTTCGCATCGCCTTTCCTGAAACTCGTAGATAATTTTTCGAACAAAAATAAAGCCTGGGTTTTAGGTAACTCACTTAAAATAGAGATGGAGACTTACATGAAATCATTTGTTACTTTTGCAACCCTTCTTTTATCATCCTCTGTACTAATGGCTCAGGGTACCCAATCTAAACTCGAACCCGAAGTAGAATCTAAAGAAGGGTACACTGCCGTTTTCGCTACGGTTGGCATTCCCTCCGGTGATTTCGCCAAGGAAACAGCAGATAATTTGGGAAAAGCAAAAACGGGTTTTGGTATTGGTATTTCACGTGTTAATCAAATTAATCCGCAACTGAGTTCTGTTTTTGAAGCCCGTTTTAATTATAACTCACTGGATGTATCAGAAGCAGAAGGTGAACTTTCGGGAAGTGGCGTTTCCATTGATGAAAGTGGTTATAAAACCATCTGGGGATTGGGTGGTATTCAAATCAATTCAGTGATGAATTCAGGTGGCCGCATTTATGTAAAGGGACTTGGTGGAGTCGTATTTGGTTTGTCGCCTCAAGTTGAATTAAGTGGGGATGGTGAAACGCTGGTAGTGTTTAAGGGTTCAACTGCCCTGTCATTCGGTTTTGGTTTTGGCGGTGGGTTTACAATCAAGGATAAGTTTCTTCTTGAATTAATGTATTTACATGCCAAGCCTGAATACACGATTACAAGTGATGTTTTTGATGAATCTGTAAAGACGAAAATGGATCACTCCATTATTTCGATAAGCTTTGGGTTTTTATTGTGATTTAATTGTTTAATCAGTCTGACCCTGCTCCCGATTTTTCAGGTGGAAAGTAACAATACTTTCCACCTGATTTTTGCTTTTTTCACTTCTCATGACATTCCAATACATTCCTGATTCCAAATTGACAATCCATTTACTACCTTTGGATAACTTTATCCCGAAATGGACTTTGATATGCTGGAAGCCTTTTTCAAACCAAAGGGAGTTGCCATTATTGGTGCTTCCCGTGATCCGCACAAACTGGGTTATGGCGTCGTCAGAAACCTGACTGAATTCCGTTATAAAGGCCCGGTTTATCCGGTCAATGCCTCCGCCTCAGAAATTCTGGGGTTAACCTGTTACCCCTCGGTCAGTCAGGTTCCAGATCCTGTTGATCTTGCCATCATTGTCGTTCCCGCCCCAAATGTTGTCGAAATGGTGGATCTCTGCGGAAAACGGGGGATCAAATATGTCATCGTTACTTCAGGCGGATTTGGTGAAACCGGTGAAGAAGGAAAAGCCAGAGAACGGCTGCTTAAACTGACGGCTGATAAACATAGCATTCGTCTGATCGGTCCGAATTGTATCGGCTCCATTGATACCCACACCCCTTTAAATACCACTTTCGTCATGGGAATGCCCATTCCCGGTGATATTGGCTTTACTTCACAATCAGGCGCCATGGTTGCTGCTGTTATCGACTGGGCAAGAGGCGCCGGCATCGGGTTTTCAAGAATTGTGAGTCTGGGAAATCAGGTTGATGTGACTGAACGGGAAATGATTGCATCCATGGTGAACGACCCGCACACCAAAGTGATTACTGCTTATGTGGAAGGTGTTTCAAACGGACGTGAATTCATGGCGATTGCAGAGGAAGCCGCCAGAAAAAAACCTTTAATCGTTCTCAAGGGCGGAACCGGAGAAGGCGGCGCAAAAGCAGTTGCCTCTCACACCGGTTCTCTTGCCGGAAGTGCTGATGCCTACCGGGCTGCCTTCCACAGGTCAGGAATTCTCACCGCCACCACCATGGAAGAACTTTTCGACTGGGCACGTGCCCTCGCCTGGCAACCCCTTCCAAAAGGAAACCGGATTGCTGTTCTGACCAACGCCGGCGGACCCGCAATCCTTGCTGTCGATGCACTTGAAGCTTCCGGACTCAAGCTCGCACCTTTAACCGAAGCCACCCGTGCGCATCTGAAACCCAGAATCCCTGCCGCCGGAAGTGTGAACAATCCGGTAGACGTTCTTGCAGGATCAGGACCAGCAACTTACGCACTTGCGCTCGATACCCTGCTCTCAGATCCAACCGTTGATGCAGCCATTGTCATTCAGGCGCCTCAGGATTGGTTTTTACCGGAATCTCTCGCAGAAGTGATTGGTGAAGTTGCTGCAAACCATAAAAAACCGGTTCTTGCTGCGATTATGGGAATGGCATCCGTACAAAAAGCACTTGAAATTCTCCACCGAAAGAAAGTCCCCAATTTTGCATTTCCTGAACGGATGGCTTCTACTCTCAAAGCCATGCTGAACCGGTATCACTGGCTCGAAAGTCAGCGGGAATCACATATTTCGCTTTCCGGAATTGATCATCTTGAAGCACAAAGTGCCATTTATCATCAGGATTTCGTGAGACTGATGGAGGCTTATGGTATTCGCTTTCCGGCGTTTGAACTTGCCCAAACTGCAAAAATGGCGGCAGCTAAGGCATCACAGATTGGCTACCCGGTGGTGATGAAACTGATTTCACCTGATTTCACACACAAATCTGATGTTGGTGGTGTTTTGTTGAACCTTAAAACTCAGGATGATGTGCTTCAGGGTTTTGATGCCATTATGAATATGGCCAAAATGATCAGGTCAGATGCCAGAATTGAAGGCGTCCTCATTCAGAAAATGATGCCGAAAGGACATGAAATTCTCGTCGGATTGAAACAGGATGCCCAGTTTGGTCCGCTGATTGTTGTGGGAACCGGGGGTGTAGAAGTTGAACTGGTCAGAGATGTGGCCATGGGAATTGCACCACTTTCGCATCAGCAGGCAACTGAATTGCTTGGCAGAACCATTGCAGGAAAACGGCTTAACGGCTGGAGAAGTATTCCGCCAGGTGATTGGAATGCAGTAACAGATGCGGTGGTAAGATTATCTCAGATCGGGGCAGACTTTCCCGAGATCAAAGAACTGGAGATTAATCCGTTATTGGTTCTTGATCCCGGGAATGGGGCTTTTGCTCTTGATGTCAGGGGTGTTATTTAAAAGGTTTTTTTTGTTCGGTTTTATTCTGAAAAGTTGCCTGTATCTGAGACC
>Ga0209460_1000332_pt1 | contig 49095 bp, 40 predicted proteins | sample EBPBio132013_DNA_FD_185868 | JGI IMG/M metagenome (GOLD analysis project Ga0209460, IMG submission 185868) | Wastewater treatment Type I Accumulibacter community from EBPR Bioreactor in Madison, WI, USA - Reactor 2_5/13/2013_ DNA (SPAdes)... | ecosystem: Engineered > Bioreactor > EBPR >... | reverse complement strand
CGAACCCGGTCGTTAAGCTCACGAGCGCGGATGGTACTGCCCTGGTAACGGGGTGGGAGAGTACGCCGCTGCCAACCCCCTGCACTCCCTCGCTCTTTTTGTTCCTCCCCCTCCTCTTTTCCTTCTTACAAAACCGAAAATTAAAAGGCGCACCGTGCGCCTTTTTTGTTGTTTCTAGCCGGTCATAAAGGTGATGATACCGTATTGTTCGCCCATTTTCCCCGGTGGCGGCTGCCCGTAGACCATGCGGGTTACATAACGCTCAATCGTGAGTTGATGAGCCTCGGCTAGGTCACTGGCGATTATGTTAGGCTCAGGGACGTTGATGCGTAGGTGAAAATTACCTTGAGCGGCTTCGGTGCTGCACGCGCGTAAAATATGATCTGCGGCATTTCTGCTGTTCGCGTTCCACGCTATCGCCCGTAGGGTATCCCCAAACCGCTTGGTAAACGCATACCCAGTAATCAAGCCGTTTTCGGTTGTCACATAGCTTTTACCGGTTTCAAACAGCCAACGAATGATGTGAGGACGGGCGATACCATGTGTCTTGCAATCCATACTGACGACTGCTTCAATATCGGCTTCGGTCATCGCACGAACAGACGACGGTAATTCGTAAACCTGAGGTGTACCGCAGTAGGCGTTGATTTTATAAAGCGATTGGAAGCCCATTTTGTCGTAAATCGGAAAACCTGCGACCGAGGCATCCAGCATGACACTCTCAACGCCTTCTAAATAACTCATGACATGATTCATCAATCGCCGAGCGAAACCGCGCCGCTGGTAATCAGGATCGCTAATGACCAGACCGACCCATGCCAACCGTTGGTTGTATTTGAGTGCAATAGCGGTCGCGACGATCTCATCAGCGAAGGCCAAACAGAAGCTGCCAGAGCCACCCCAACCGATATACTGTTTAGTTTGTTCGACCGGATGATTCCAGCCAATTTTTTCCATTAGGCGAACCACTGCCGGAATATCATCTGGCTTGATGAGGCGTAATTCCGGCTCTTTGGGCTGCATTATTTAACCGCCTGAGGTGAAGCCGGAGCAGGGCGTTTGAACAAACCACCCAGTTTCAGGTTCACAATCGCGACACTACCAACAATCAATACTGCACCGATGATTAGGCTGGCATCAATCGGCTCGCTCAGGAAAATCGCGCCCAGCCCCAGACCAACCGCCGGAATCACATAAGTCACCATTGAAGTACGCGCCGCGCCGATCACCGGGATCAGCCCGTAGAAAATGATGTAAGCAATGAAGGTATTCACAAAGCCGAGCGCAAGAGTCGCCCATAGGACGCGCTGTGTAAGTTGGTCAAGCGGGAAGGGCGCTGGCCCACCGAGGGCAGGTGCGGCATATGCGAGTACACCACTGATGATAGCCGTGACGGTCATCGCGCCAGCAGCGGCAACAATCGGCTCAAGGCGGTTTTGAATCGCTTTACGGCTGTAGGTTCCGCCTACCGCATAGCAGAAGGAGGCGGCGACAATCGCAAGCTGACCGAGGAGATGCAGCGTCGGGTCAACCGGCACCGATTCACTGGTCGTGCTGCGGCTGGCAAGGATGACCACACCGGCGAAACCGATAGCCAAACCAACCAGCTTACGTGGGGTAATGCGTTCGTCTACAAAGACAAAGTGGGCGACGACCATTGTGAACAGGGCAGCAGTACCCTGCAATACAGCAGCGAGGCCACTTTCGATACTTTGTTCGCCCCATGTAATGAGCGCGAAGGGGAACACCGTATTGACCACGCCCAACACCAACAAATCGCGGATGCCCTTCCAATCGGTCGGTAGGCGTTTACCGCGCATATAGGCGACCACATTTAGGCCAACAGCAGCGATGCCGGTACGAAGAAACACAACCTGAAAAGTGGTTAATTGTTCGACACTAATGCGTATAAAAAGAAATGAAGAACCCCAGATCAGAGCAAGAATCCAAAAACCAATCCACGCTTGTTTTTTAGTCACGCGATTTCCTTACTAAATAGGTGATATTCTCGGTCAAACACACGTTCTATTGAATAGACCTATTTTATAGGGAAACGTTACAGAAAATATATCCGTTTATTGCCATCTTCACGTCCCAAGCTGCTTGAGGCGTTCCAACCGACTGACTTCGTTTTCGACAAGCCAACTATCCTGAGAGAGTTCGGCGTAAGCGCGGGCAAAGTGTGGGCGGGCTTCATCAGTTTTGCCGAGAAGGAGCAGACACTCAGCGATTTCTTCGGAGACATAGCCATCACTTGTCCCTGCTTGTTCATGCTCGACCAGCAGCGCACGTTGGCGTTCGAGGGCTTCATCAACACGGCCCAGCGACCGGAGCGCACGGGCTACACTCCATTTGGCGATACGAAGGGTGCTTGGTTTACCGTACTCTTTGTGCCATGCTAAAGCCTTCTCAAAGATGGTGAGGGCTTCGTCATAGCGTCCGGCATCGTGGTGCGTCCAGCCGATGTTGTTATAGAGCGACCCCAGCCACTTCTTCGCGCGGGGCTGCTCACTGGCTTCGGCTAACGTAAGCGCTTTAAGGTTCCATGCCAATTGTTCATCACCCGACTCCACAATGGCAAGCATATGGGCAGCATCGACCGCGTAAAAATCTTCTTCGGCACTTTGCGCGAGCTGAAATGCCTGTAAAAACAGTGGACGGGCTTGATCGACCTTCTCCGATGAGTTGAACACGCGCCCACGTTCCAGCAGGTAGCGGACACGAGCAGTCATCAATTCAGGGGTTAGCAGCTTGGCAGCTTGGTCGAGCGTTTGGTGGGCTGCCTCAAAGTGCCTTTGTAAACCCTGCGCGCGGGCGATCTGGGTGAGCAGTTGGGCGCGGTAGGCGGCATCCTGAATGGTAAAACCCGCCATTAACAGTTGGCGAAATTGGCGCTCGGTGGTGGCTGGATCATCATAATTCCACAGATTATCGAAGTCGAGTATTTGTAGGTCAGGCATTTTTATTGTGTCGTCACTTTATGTTAGGCGGATGTCATTCATGGTTGCGACTAATAATATTTGGCCTGGAACTCTTCATCGGTCATACCATAGAACAACGAATCATGGAATTTGCCATCTGTAAAAACCATTCGGCGTAACTGGCCTTCTAAGGTAAACCCCAATCGTTCATGCAATTGTATCGACCCCTTATTAAAACTAAAGATTTCGACTGTGCATTTTTGGTAGCGACGTTCGCAAAAATAATAACGAAGGGCTAGCACAAGGGCTTCGAAGGCATAGCCTTTGTTCCGATGTTCCGGCAAGATGCCAATTCCATACATAAATGTGCCACACCGCATATTCGTGTCATGAATATGGATTGCGCCAACGGGCGTACCGTCAAGTGTTTCGATGGTGAAAGGAAAGTTATCTCCGACAGGCGGCTTGACCTCGGTCGAAGGTGATTGTTGGCTGGTACGCGACCTCGGATATGGGATTTCATACATCAGACGATTACTTTCGGTTTCTGCCCGTTCCCAATCTCCGAAAATCACGTCCTCAGAAGGTTCTCCGGCGCGTAGGCGAACGAGTTTTCCTTCAAAAATGTTTATCATTATTCTTTGAATCCCAATTGGAGAACCCTCTGTTTGATCGACTTTGGTGGTATACATTTTTGGCAAACTTGGCGGAAGCCCGCCATTTTGCCAGAGAATTGTAAAGTCAAATACGGCTTTGTCAGTTAGGCTAGGCGAGTTTTAAGCGTGCTATAAGGCGGTTTATTGGCAATTTTGGCGAAGGGTCTGCCGCCGCTGTCATTGCCAAACCGTTTTCTAACCTTATGATAGCATCTTTTCTAGGGCGCGATGGGGCGCGGTGAGCGAGGCGAAACCAGCCTTTGAGAGCAGCACATGATCGCCATAGACAGACTGTAACCGCGCTAACTGCTCGTGCTGCCATTGGGGATCGAGCAGCATCGGGTACTCGTGTTCCAAGTAGGCTAAAAATGGCGACGGCGTATTGGCGGAGTCAGTGGCTTTCTTGAAAAACAGGCAGGTGATATATGGGATTTGCCACCCTTTAAACTGCCGGAGCGTCCCTTCCAGATCGCTCCACAGCCCGAAGGGGCTGAGGGTCGGCACAACCCAGATGCCTGACTCACGCAGGGTTTGAATGGCGGTCATGCGCTGCTGATAGGAGGGCGTGGCTTTTTCCCACGCGCGGATTAAATCTTCGCGGTCGCTGCCGATGCTGTAGCTGACCACAACCGCTGGCCCACCGTCCGAACTGGCGGTTGCGCGAACATAATCGCTGATCGTTTCGGCATCACGGTCAGGCCGGTAACGGGTTTGGATGGCAATCCGGCGCGGACGCAGATGGGCGGGCGCGTTGTTCAGCGCGTCCCAGATGGCACGGGTTTCGGCAGGGCGAGTGGCATAGGGATCGGTAACGCCGCTCCAATAAATCGTTTTATCGGCTAGCTGACCTTCACGTAAATGCGTTTCAAACTTCTTAACAACCTCGCGCTTCGGGCGGACTTCAAAGCCCCACTGCCCACCGCGCAAGCTTTCCGGCGTGAGCATTCGCCCTGAAGGGACGTAGCAAAACAAGCAGCCACCGGGACAGCCGACCTGCGTTTGCATGGTCAGATCGAAACCTTCGATGAAACCGCGTGCTTCGCGCAGAATATCGGTTTTGGATTCGCCGTACTTCACGTGTTCTGGCGGCGGCGCGTTGAAAAACCGCTGATAGATTTGATCATATGTCTGGCTCATACCCAAATATCCTCGTGCTCATTTGTTCTGATTATAGCACAAAAATTCTGTATAAGTCAGGTGAGAAATGGTCAGGATTTGGTTATAAATTGGTTTGTGACATCGATTCTGAGGTGGATCTCTGCCGCCACAGAAGACGCTTTTCCAGCAGCGCCCCGACCCCAATCCCCAGCGTATACATGATCAAATCCGTCCATAAGAAGGTATAGCCGAGGATCAGGCCGATGATCTTGATGCTGCGGAGTTCGTTAATCCAATCGGCTTGATACAGTTCACTGACCTCGATAGCGTAGGTAATGGCAAGAGTTGTAATCACGAGGCGTTTTGTGCTGGCAGATGGGAAAACCACACCCAGTATAAAGAAGATCGCCATCGCCCACAGCGCATCACCGACGTAGTTCACATAAAACGCCGGTAAAAGCTGCGGCACAAGCCGGCTGGGTAAGCCGAACAGGAACAAGACCGCGATGGCGAACAGGTAAACGCGGCGGCTGCGTTTAGTGGGCATTCAACCACTGGATGATGTTGTTGATGACCATCTCTTTTTCCGGCTCATTATGCGTTTCGTGCAGCAGCCCTTCGTAAAACTTGAGGGTCTTATCGGTCGAGCCAATCCGGTCATACAGCGTTTGGCTGCCCGCAGGTGGGCACAACGTATCCGCCGAGCCGTGGAAGATGAACACCGGCAGCTTGAGTTCACCCGCCCGCGCAACGACTTCACGGCTGTTGGTCACAATCAGATAGCTGGTTCGCACCCGCATATTGCCATGCTCAACCAGCGGGTCAGTGTCATAGGCACGGGTGACGGCTTCATCGCGGGAAAGGGTTGATGACGGCACAGGCGGAGTCGCGCCAAATTTAGGGGCGATGCGGTTCAAGAGACCCGCGACGGCGATCAATAGGGTGGGCTGCGAGCTTTCCACCGCCAGCGGCACACCCGACAGGATTAATCCACTTAGCAACTGCTGGCAGCGGAGGGCGAACACCAGCGTAATCAGTGAACCGAGGCTGTGACCGTAGATGAATAGCTTTTTACCCGGATGCGCGGCTTTCACCGTATCCACGTACTGCTTGAGGTCGTTAATGGGTTGGTCGAAGGCATCAAAATAGGTGCGCGTGTCACCACCGCTTTTGCCGTGTCCATGATGATCGAGGCCGTAAACGGCATAGCCCGCTTCGACAAATTTTGGGGCGACGTGCTGGTAACGCCCGATATGCTCGCCGACACCGTGAACAATGATGACTACGGCGCGGGGATCGGCATCTGACAGCCACGACTCGGTATAAATCGTCGTGCCGTCTACGCTCTTAAAGCTGCCTGTTGTGTGCTTCAAAATGCGGAACTCCAATCCATAAATATAAGTTTAAGAGCCAGTGACCAATGTCAACGTCGGTTCGATGGTATGGGTGATCGTCGCTTCGTCCGGTCTCTGCTGCGTGACGACGAAGATCAGCGCGATGACGACCAACACCAGCACGGCGAGGGCAACCAACAAGCCGCGCCGGGGGGTCGCGGTACCAGCGGGTTTGGAGACCGCTTCAAGTTCGGCATGTTGGAGCAGCCAATTTTGCATCAAGCTGGATTTGAGGTGAATGCCGCCTTTGGTATTTTCCACCAGTTCATCATATTCGAGGCCACGCAGCGCCGAGTTGATGGCGGTTGTATCCAGCGGGTAGTCGGATTCGATCAGCCAATCCGCAATCGCAGTCGCGGTCACGGGTGTCAGCGGGTCGAGCAGCATCAAGCGGGTAATGGCGGTCAGCACCAATTGACCGTTGCGTCCAGTTTCCGCCCATATCTTTTGGAAGTCGGCCTCGCTTTGCTTTTGTACCGCCGCGCTGACGGTTTTGACATCCTCGGCGGTGATGTTGGCGTTGACGAAGTTCTTGCTCTGCTGGTGGTCATAAAGCGCCGCGCCAAACCGCTGTGCCAAGCGTGGATGCCCACCGGATGCCTGATAGACGGCGGCTGCGGCTTCATCGCCGATGGGGAATTGGCTTTGTACCGGCTGCTGGATGAGGGCTTTGGTTTCGTCTTCGTTCAGGTTGGCGAGACGGTAAACATCGGTGACCTGCACCAGCGGACTGAGCTTCGGTATCAACATTTCGTAGCGGCTGTCCATCGCGAGGACAATGCCGAGGTTCTGGTAATGTTTGACGAGGCTGTCCAGATACGTGAAATGATCGTCCGGCAGCTTGCCGTCGTTCTTCCAGTGGATCAGACTGCCGGCATCGTCGATGAGCCAGACGAGCCGCCGCCCGCGAATGATCTCAAACGTATGGGGCAGATATTCGTCGGTCATCCAGCGGCGCATATCTTGATCTTCGGCATTCTGTTTCGGCAGCTTGTACAGGCTGAAGTCATGGGTGCTGAGGACTTGCATCGTTGCCAGCGCGATAATGTTCAGCCAATCACTTTCGGAGCGGATGGACTGCGTGAGCAGGGGGATATAAACGCCGAGGAACGTGTCGTCAAAGTAGGAGTTAAAGTGTTTGAGCAGGGCGGTTTTGCCGATGTCCCGCCGACCTAATATGACGCTGACACCCGCGCTGGAGGGGTCGGTCAACTGGTGGTAAAGATGCTCGAAGGCTTTGATGCGTCCCGTGAACGGGGGCAGCGCCGTGTCGTCGGCATCAAGCAGGCGGTAGGGGTTTGTGAAAAGAGATGGACTATCCAACGTGACTCTCGACTTTTGTGTTTAGGCTAGGACGATCACTCAACCAACCATAGCGTTTGAGCAGCTTATAGGCAAGCCACAGGGGCAAACCAATGATAAGCAGGAGAGGAATCACCAGCACAACAACGAAGATGAGCAGGTTGGCAAGCCCCTGCAAAACGTTGACGAGCGAATTAAATGCACCTGTTACGGCTGTGGCGGGACTCCACGCGGTATCCACCTGAACAGCCGTTTGGGGGACGGTGGGTGGACGGAGTGACACGGTGATCGACGAATAATTCGACGCTTCATTAAAGTAGTTGATGCGCCCCTGCGCGGTTTCGATTTCGCCGCGTACGCGCACCAGCTCGTTATACACTTGCAGAACCGAGTCGGTCGTTTGGGCGCGGTCGAACAGGGTTTGTAACTGGGTTTCCGCTGCTTGCAGATTTTTGATCTGGCTGTTGAGGTCGGTGTATTCCTGCGTGACATCCGTTCCGGTCTGCGACTCGGCATCCACTGAGGCGGCTTGGCCTTTGATCTGCGATAGGGCGCTGTTCAACTGGTCGGCGGGAACGCGGACGACAATCGAGCCGGTGATAACTTCTTCACCACTGCTGCGGGTTGATTTCGAGGTGTTCGAGTTGACGACCCAACCACCGATTTCCTCGGCTAATTGGCTGATGTTGTTGATGGTCGCCAGCACATCATCAGCAACGATTTGCAGATTTGCGTCTTTGAGGACAACGCGCTGGTCGAGGGGTTGACGAAGCTCGCTTTTAAGCACCGAAGAATCAGTAGAGGAGAGGAGTTGGTCGATAACAACACCTGAAGAGTCAATAGAGGCAGCGGTCAGATTTATGTTGTCTGGTGCCGTTGGACCTCGATCACCACAGGCGGTGGTTAAGAGCAACATACCAATTATGAAGACCAGAAGTAAATTCATTTTATGTATCTTCATCTCCACCGCTCCTGTCTCCCCATATTGGTTGGGATTATAGCACGAAAGCCAATTCGGGAATTTCGGGGCATCTGCACATGCAAATAACGGATGTGGGATGTATTATTGTGCGGACACCGGCGAACGACGTGTTCACCATGCACGGGAGTATTTCAATGTCGCTTCGCAAGCATACTTTTAGACCCCCTATTTCTCCATTACGGCTGTTCAATATCAGTGATCTGGTGACCCTGATTTTGATCGGCGTATTCATCTATATCGGCGTGCGGCTGGCCTTCAACACACCGGCGATTGTGCAGGGGCCGGACATCAGCCTCGAACCGCGAGCGCTGCCTTATTACGCGGTGCTGTCGTTGGGGCGGATGCTGGCGGCTTATGTCCTGTCGCTGACGTTCTCGATTGTCTACGGCTATACGGCGGCGCGGCGACCGGGGGCGGAACGTTGGCTGCTGCCCGCGTTGGACATCCTCCAGTCCGTACCGATTTTGTCATTCCTGCCTGTCGTGCTGCTTGGGTTGATCGCCATTCTGCCACAGCGAACAGCGGTCGAAGTCTCGGCAGTGGTGCTGATCTTTACCAGCCAAGCGTGGAACCTGACCTTCAGCTTCTACCAGTCGATGACCACCATCCCGACCGAGCTGCGGGAAGCCTCTGCCGTGTTCCGCTTTAGCCCGTGGATGCGCTTCCGGCAGATGGAGATTCCGTTCTCGATGCTGGCGCTCATCTGGAACAGCGTCATGTCGTGGGCGGGCGGCTGGTTCTTCCTGATGGCGGCGGAAATTTTTACGCTCGGCGACCGCGACTTCCGGCTGCCGGGGTTGGGCGCATACTTGCAAACAGCAGCTTCCAGAGGGGATACACAAGCACTCTTATTAGGTATCGGGACGCTGGTGCTGATTATCGTACTGCTCGACCAACTGGTGTGGCAGCCACTGCTGGCGTGGGCGGAACGCTACAAAGTGTCGCAGGTGGCGAACGACAACCCCGCCAATTCGTGGTTTCTAAACGGGCTGCGGCGGTCACATCTTGCCGAGTTCTTCACCACCCGCGTGTTTAACCCGATCTTCCAACGGCTGAACGCACGGTTAGACCGACCACAAACATATGTGCCGAGTCTTGAACCGGCCACTGTTACTTCAAAGCGGTCGCTGGTGAGCTGGCTGGTGCTGATTGCCTTCCTGCTGATGGTTGCTTACGCGGTCATTGGCGCGGTGAGTTTACTGCTCACGCTGCCGTTGGAGACGTGGGGGCAGATTGCGCTCGGCGCGGGGGCAACGCTATTGCGGGTGGCGATTGCGATTGTGATTGCGCTGTTGTGGACGATTCCGGTGGGGGTGTGGATTGGGACGAGCGCCCGTGCCGCCCGCATCCTGCAACCGATTGTGCAAATCCTCGCGGCGATCCCGGCGACTGCCTTGTTCCCGGTCCTGCTGCTCGGCTTATTGAGCGTACGGGGCGGCGGGAATATGGCGGCGATCTTGCTGATGCTGCTCGGTACGCAGTGGTATCTGTTGTTCAATATCATCGCGGGCGCGTCGGCCATTCCGCAGGATTTGAAGTACACCAGCGACCTGCTCCAGTTGAAAGGCTGGCGGCGCTGGCGTACGCTCATCCTGCCGGGGTTGTTCCCGTACATCATCACCGGACTCATTACCGCCAGCGGTGGGGCATGGAATGCTAGCATCGTCGCCGAGTACACCAACTTCGCCGGACAAACCAACCACGTTATCGGCTTAGGCTCGCTGATTACCACGGCTACGGCGCAGGCGAATTACGCGCTTTTGCTGGCCTCGACGCTGACGATGATCATCGTCGTGGTGCTGATTAACCGCTTCTTTTGGCGGCGCTTATTCCATATCGCGGAAACGCGCTACCGTATGGATCAATAACCGGAAAGGCAGAATCACATGACAACTGAAACCCTGCTGAGTATCGAGCATGTGACGCGCACCTTTGGTCAGGCTGACCGTTTGTTTACCGCCGTCAAGGACATCAACCTCACCATCCACAAAGGGGAATTTGTGGCGCTGCTGGGGCCGTCCGGCTGTGGTAAGAGTACGCTGCTCCGCATGATTACGGGGTTGATCGCGCCGAGCGCCGGTAATGTCATCTACCGTGGGGATCGGGTACACGGGGTTAACCCCTATGCGACGATGGTGTTTCAGAGTTTTGCGCTGTACCCGTGGCTGACGGTGCTTGATAACGTGATGCTGGCGTTGGAAGCGCGGGGTGTTGCGGCCCAAGAACAAAAAGCACGCGCCGAGAAATTGATCGACCTTGTGGGCATGGACGGCTTCGAGTCGGCTTACCCGCGCGAGCTTTCCGGCGGGATGCGCCAGAAGGTCGGCTTCGCACGGGCGCTGGCGGTCGAGCCGGAACTGCTGTGCCTCGATGAGCCGTTTAGCGCGTTGGATGTATTGAGTGCCGAGGCGCTGCGCGGTGAACTGATGGAATTGTGGTCATCCGGCCAACTGCCGACCAAAGCGGTGTTGATGGTCAGCCACAACATTGAGGAAGCGATCTCGATGGCGGATCGCATCGTGGTGATGGGCAAAGAACCGGGGCATATCGTGACCGAGTTTCGCGTGGAACTGCCACAGCCGCGCCAGCGCAAGGAACCGGCATTCGAGGCGCTGGTTGACCGCATCTACGGCGCGATTGCCGGACGCACCGAGCCGGAAGCCAAAGAAGTCGGTACACCCCCCGGCGCACCCGGTATGACCCGTATTCTGCCGCGCTCATCGGTGGATGAACTGGCCGGTATGCTCGAAGTGATTGACGCAGGGTCGGGGCATTACGACCTCTACCGGTTGGAGTTCGACCTCGGTATTGAGATGGCGGATATGATGCAGACCGTCGAAATGGGCGAAATGGTGGGCTTCGTGGAAGTGAAGGAAGGCGATATTCACATTACACCGCTGGGGCAGACCTTCACCGAAGCGTCGATTTTGACGCGCAAGGAAATTTTCGCCAGCCGCGCCCGCCGCCTGCCGATGATCCGGTGGGTGATGGATATGCTGCACTCCGCGCCGGACGGCTTGCTCCCGTGGAAGTTGTTTTACACTGCGCTTTCGCCAGAGTTCCCCGATGAACTGGCTGAACGTCAGCTCGACATCGCGATTGATTGGGGACGCTACGCCGAGCTGATCGACTACGATGACGATGACCAGACGCTCAGTCTTGATCCGTCCGGTGGCAAGAGCACACCGCCTATTGAAAAGTCCGCATAGGGAGGCTTCAGATGTCGTGTCCACATTGTAAAGGGGCGGAGAAGGTTTTTGATGCCAGCACCGCACGCGGCGACTTGGAAGATTACCGGCGTAACGGGCCAGCCAAAACCACTCGCCTCCTGCTGGATGCGATCCGCAGCGCGGCCAAAAGCGGCCTGACGTTGATCGACATCGGGGGCGGGGTGGGGGCGATCCAACACGAACTATTCAAGGATCGCGTGCAATCAGCCGTGCATGTGGATGCGTCCACCGCTTATCTCGGCGCATCGCAGGAAGAAGCCAGCACACGCGGACACCGCGACCGTGTGCGTTATGTTCACGGGAACTTCGTGGAACTTGCGCCGGAAATCGCCGAGGCGGATATTGTGACGCTCGACCGTGTTTTATGCTGTTACCCTGATATGCCCGCGCTGGTCAAAGCCTCGGCCAGCCACGCGCGGCAGGTGTACGGCGTGGTCTACCCGCGTGATACGTGGTGGATGCGTTTGGCAGGGCGGATGCTGAATGGGTGGTTCTGGATACGGCGCAACCCGTTCCGCTTCTTCGTGCATCCGGCGGCCTCGGTGGACAATGCGATTCGGGCGAACGGCTTTACCCCGCGCTTTCACCGGAACAGCGGCATGTGGCAGATCGTGGTCTACGGACGGTGACGGCTCGCCCCTATTGCGGGGGTTAACCGTCAGTTATAATGCGCCCATATTTGACCTTCGACTCAATTGAGGATGTGCATGACCATAACTGAAACGCCCCGTGCTTTGGCGCTGGTGGGGATGCCGGGCGCAGGTAAAACCTTGTGTGCGCGTCACCTCGAAACGCGCGGCTTCTTCCAATTTCGCTTTGGCAGTATTGTCGTGGATGAAGTGGTGCGGCGTGGTCAGGCCATCAACCCCGAAAATGAACGGGTCGTGCGCGAGGAGTTCCGCCAGAATGAAGGTATGGCGGCGATTGCCCTGCGCGCCCTGCCCCATCTGAAAACGGCACTTGCCAGCCACAACAGCATCATCATCGACGGCTTGTACAGCTTCAGCGAGTACAAGATTCTCGCCCCTGAACTCGGTACGAGTATGGCGGTCGTGGCGATCATCAGCGAGCGCGGCCTGCGCTACAAACGGCTGGCGGAACGTGTCGAACGTCCCCTGACCGCGCAGGAGGCGGAAACCCGTGACTTCCAAGAGATCGAACGCCTCGAAAAGGGCGGGCCAATCGCGATTGCTGATTACACGCTGCTCAACAACGGCGATTCGGCTGATCTGTTAAAGGCACTTGATGCGCTGGTGGATAAGCTCGGCTTGCACCCCTAACGAGACTGCTTATAAATATGGTCTCGAGTCGATAGTCTCCAGTCTCCAGCTCAGGCAGGGTTGAATGTTAAAGGTTAAAGGTCGAAAGATAGTCGTCAGCTTTCAGTCGCCAGTCTCCCGCTAAAAGGCCAATACGAGTCGCCAAGTGCTTGGCTGATATGGCGGCGGTGGCGGCGAAGTTGGCGGCGCCATTTCGATCCTTTTCCGCCATAAAAGTTGAAAATGTTCGAAATATTGCAAAAGTTGCAACTGTTATTCTCATCTTTCTCAACATTTGAGGGAGTAATGATGCTGTTGTTGCTGTTGCTGTTGAGAATCGGATGATTTGTCGCAAATATCGTCAACAGTCAACAGTCTACAGTCAACAGGTGACAGTCTTTAGTCCAATACAAATGCACAATCGGCGGCAGAGGCGGCACAACGAGTCAACAGTCAACAGTCAACAGGTGACAGTCTTTAGTCCAATACACATGCACAATCGGCGGCAGAGGCGGCACAACGAGTCAACAGTCAACAGTCAACAGGTGACAGTCTTTAGTCCAATACAAATGCACAACCGGCGGAACAAGCGGCAGAGGCGGCACACCGAGTCATTAGGCGACAGGTGACAGTCAACAGGTGACAGTCTTTAGTCCAATACAAATGCACAAGCGGCACAACGAGTCATCAGGTGACAGGTGACAGTCAAAGGCGAATAGAGTTGTTAAGCTGCGGCAGAGACCCCATCTCCAACCCACATCAGCACACGTTCGCAGGCTCACTCCGCTGATAGCCCGTAGTAACAGGGAAAGGAGTAATAAAGGTGAACCCTATTCATATTGTAGGTAAAACAAAAGCGATTAGGGTGAACATTTGTCAGAACATTTGGTCACTTTTTCGAGGTGTTGGCGTTAACTATTTTGAGGGAGCGGATGTGTTAAGCGGGTTGGTGGAAGGTTTGTATTCCGTTTGTGGCACAAACCGAAAGTAAACCTGAAAAATAGTTTTAAAGTAGAGTCTCGAAAGTCACAAGAAAAAGATTAACCGCCAAGTCGCCAAGAACGCCAAGATTTTTAGCTCAAGAATTCCGATAAACCACTAAGTTTTAAGTAGCAAGTTTCAAGTTAAAGGCAAAGGCAAGAGATTAACCGCCAAGTCGCCATCCACAGGAGGCTTCGCACAGAACGCCAAGATCAAGGCAGAGAGGCTGTCCATGATTGCCAGCCTTAGCGAGTTGTAGCTTAAAACAAACAGGGAGTCGCGGCTTTTGAGCGTGAGTAGTTCAGGAGTCTTTGGTGGGGTGAGTTGAGTTGTACCCAAAAAGGCGTGTAGAATGACCGGGCTGTTTGTTGGGTCGAGAGGTTATTGCTCATGCGGTTGATACGCTTTGTCTGGCGGCGTAAGGTAACGCTCATTCTGGTTTCGATGGTCGTTGGTATTGCATCCGCGATCATGCTGGTGACGGTACGGGCATACAGCGCCGAACGGGCTAAAGGTCAAATTTATACGCTCGATACCGCGCCAAGCTATCCGGTTGCCATCATTTTTGGTGCATTGGTGACGCGCTCCGGTCGCCCCAGCGCCATGCTGGCTGACCGCATCAAAATGGGTGTGGAACTTTACAACGCGGGGAAGGTGAAGGCGCTGCTGCTGACGGGCGATAACAGTGTCGAAACCTACAACGAGCCGGAAGCGATGCGCCAGTATGCCCTGAGTTTGGGGATGCCGGATTCGGCGCTGGTGCTGGATTACGCGGGTTTCCGTACTTATGATAGCTGCTATCGCGCCCGTGACATCTTCAAGGTTGACCGCGCGATATTGGTGACGCAAGCCTTTCACCTCGACCGCGCCTTGCTGACGTGCAGCAGCCTCGGCATCGAGTCGGTGGGTGTGGCGGCGGATGTGATGCGCCCGATCGGTTATGCACGGTCGGCGATTATGACGAGCCAGATGCGTGAACTGCCGTCGACGGCGATGGCGCTGTTCGACATTATTAGCGGACGCAAACCAACATTCCTCGGTGAAGCGCTGCCGATTTTTGAGTAATCGTCATCGAGGTCTGCCCATATAAAGGACATAGGCTTGAGCCTCGGAAAGTGGATAGGTTGTAAACTGAGGTTCATCCAAGTTGAGGGACTGCTTCAAAAGCAGCGGCGTTTGGGTATCATCGGCGGGGATAAAGAAGGCGTAAGGTGCAGCCGATGACTCTTGGCTGAGGTTGAAGGTGTCGGGCGATCCGATAAGCTGAATGCTTTTGTCGGCAGCCATAAAACGCAAGATGTCCCCTGCGTACTGCTCGGTGACGGTAGATGGTGGATCTACCAGATAGACGCTTGTACCCGCAGGTAAATCGACCGCTCTAAGCAACGCATCATATGCATCTCGCCCGGGAACGAGCGTTTGCATGTATGCCGAAAGGTGTGGGCCGAAGTAATAGCCCGTTTGAGTCACCAAGCAAAACGCAAGATAAATACCGATGACACCGGTACGATATTTGGCTGGCAGCCACGCCGACACGCGCATGATGCCAACGGCCATCAGCAGCGCGACAGCAGGGAACACAACCACGTAGCGAGCGGCCAGCGCGCTATCGACCATCAATAAATTGCCCGCCCACGTCAGTAGAAACCACACGACAAGCCCTCTACCATGCCTATTCCACAGTGATGCGATAAGACCTACAAGAAACATGGGCACAAGGAAAATGAGAATGAGCGCGGTCGCGCCACCGTAGTAGGGTGTTGGGTCGGGCCGGTTGATGAATAACAGCAGCGGGTCTATCGTGTGCCGGACGAGATAGTCAAACGCGGGACTGCTGGGCGGGGACGTTAATAAGACTAGCCAATCATTCCGGCTGAGTGCCAACGTGTTCATGCGTGTCGAAAATGGATCATTGAGCAGGGCGATTGTCAGGTAGATGGGTGCGGCGATGACGATGGCCGTTAGTGCGTAAAATGAAAGACCAACTGTCCATTCGCGGATTTTGGCGCGATTGGTAAGCAGTGTTAGGATGACCACAACTAGCATGAATGCGGGGTAGAGTAAGCGACCGCCTTCATAAAAGTATTGGGTTAGGCCCAAGGCTATGCCGCCGAACACCCAACTAAGGCGCTGGTTGTGCTTGAAGGCCAGCACGAGGCAGGCGAAGGCTAATGTGCCAAATAAGGGATCGCCAATGCTGAGGATGCCGATGCGACTGAAATGCATATGCGGGGGAAACGTGGCGAGAAGCAGCCCGCCGACGAGTGCTGTTTTGCGGTCAAATAATACGCGCCCACAGAAATAGGTTGCGGCGACTGTTACGCTGCCGATAACCGCGCTTGGTATTCGCAGTGCGAGTAAGTTGTGACCGAATATCGCTGCCGATGCCCCTTGCCACGATGCAAAGAGGCGCGTCAGCGAGGAGATCACACCGAACTGCCGGATGATGGGCAGATTGGGATTGTCCCACAGCGCTAAAATTTCGGTCATGGGTAGGACTTCATCGACCGGCGCACGGATACGGTCGGCAAGCTGCCATAGACGAAGCACCAGCGCAAGTATAAATACCCCGATCACAATGAAAACTTCGTGGCGATGGGCTTCATTCCAGCCAAAGCGAATATGCGTTTCTCCGGTTTTTATACCCAATCCGATAATGAGAAGTAGGATACCGGCGTAAAATAACGCGAATTGCAACCCATGTGGTGTGTTCTCAAGTGGCGTGGCGTTTGCTGAAGCCAGCAGCAGGAAACAACCAACGCCGGCGAGTGTGATGAGAAGCGGTTTCCAGGAAAGCGTCAAACGCATATCGGCTGCTTAGAGTCCATAATTCTGCTGGATGCTGTTAAGGTGATGGCGTTCGTGGCCGGCGATGTGGTAGGCAGCGGCGCGGACGCTCATGACGTGACCGTTGGCGATGATGCCGCGTGTGAGCGCCTCGTCGGGCAGGTTGGCGAACAGCGTTAGGGTGGCGGCGCGGACGGAGGCGTATTCGTCTAATAGGCTATCTAGGCTGCGGCTGTTGGCGGCGGAGCAGCGCGTAAAGATGTCCTGATCGAAGCCGGGGAGTTCGGTGGTGTCGCCCCGCGCGGCACGTAACGCGCGGTAAGCATAAATACGCTCGTCGTCGGCGATGTGCAGCACGATTTCGTTGATCGTCCATTCCCCCGCCGCGAAGGGGGTTGTGCGCTGGGCTTCATTCAACGGGCGCACGAGGTCGAATACCCGCTGCATGTTGGAGTCCATATGCATCAACACATGCCCGTCATCCGGCAGCAAGCCGATGTACATCATGGTGTACGGGGCGAATTCGCCGTCGAGGGGTTTGGTAATCGTTCTCATATAAACGGCTTTCTAAGCATCATCAATCAGGTTTTGCAGCACGTCGCGCATTGCCCCGACGGTTAAATCGTTGAGGTCAGAAACCATTTGGTCGGGCGCACCGTTCAGTATATCCATCGCCGATAACCACACCCGCCGCGCACGCGCTTTGTCGCCGCTGTAGGTGTACAGGTTGCCGAGGACGAGCGCCGTCAGCGGATGCCCGTTCTGGCAGTAGAGGGCGGACTTGAAGGCGTTTTGGGCGGCGGCTTCCTGATCGCTGTCGAGGTACAGCATCCCTTTCAGATAGTGGGCATCGGCGTTGAGTGGGTTTTCGCCGAGTGCCGCATCGAGTTCGGCGTGTGCATCAGCCGTTTGGCGACGGTTGGCGAGAATATAACCGAGCAGGATATGGGCGCGAACGTCGTTGGGTTGGGTGGCGAGAAGCTGGCGCAGGGTTTGCTCGGCTTCGTCCGGTTGTTCGGCGCGGAGGAGCTGAATGGCTTCCTCATGCAGCGAGACCGGAAGGGGTTCCGCTTGGGCAGGGGCGGCTTGGCGCGGCTGCAACTGATGGTAGACGACACGGTTGCCCGCCGCTGGCAATAACGGCTTCTGGTACGCCACGCCGCCGGGGTAAAGATGCGTCAGCCAGCGTTCGCGTCCGGCGCGGACGTTTTCGGCTTGCCCCAGCAGCAGCCAGCCGCCGGGGGTGAGCGCATCGAAGAAGTTATCCTCCACCCGCCGCACGGCTTGCTCGTGCAGGTACATCAACACGTTACAGCAGCAGATGACATCCAGATTGGTTATTGGCGTGTTGGCGATGAGATTGTTTGGGGTGAACGTCACCATTTGCCGGATGAAGGGTCGAATTTGTGCGCCGGTTTCGTGTCGGTCGAAGTAGCGGTCGCGGGTTTCAGCGGGGGTGTGGCGGAATGACCAATCGCGGTAGATGCCGCGCCGCGCCACGTCGAGCGAGGTGCGGTTGAGGTCGCTGCCGATCAACCGCACGTTCGGGCGTTGTTTAGGTGAACGGTTCTCGTGCAGCGTCATGGCGAGCGAGTAGACTTCCTCGCCGGTGGCACAGCCCGCGCTCCAGATGGTGATGTCGCCTGAACGCCGTTTAAGCAGATCGGGGAGAATAGTATGCCGGAGCCAGCCAAGCTGCGTCTGCTGGCGGAAAAAGTAAGTCTCGCCGATCATCAGCGTCCGCAGAATGGCCTGCCACGCGGCGCTGCTTTCCGTGCTGGTTTCGAGCGTCCGCGCCAGCGTGCCGAGGTCGTCGCCGCCCACTTCTTCGATGGCATCATGCAGGGCTTGAGTCGGCATGAGTCCGATGCGGCTTGCCACCAGTGCCGAGATGCTTGCAATCAGCGGTTTTACGGGCTGGATCAACATTTGATTGTTCTTATATCAACAAGCGGGTCATTTTACAGTATAGTGGTAAACAGAGGGCGCTGTGCTGTTTGCGAACATTCAAAGCTCGGTTTACTATTCATAGTTTGGCGTGTCCTTTTAAGAACCTTTTTATTTGAGGAGATTGCCTTGCGCCGCTTTCTACGATTATTTGTCGCGCTGCTGCTGCTGATTGGCATCCTGTCATTCGTCGCTGTCAGCGCACAAGGGCGTTTGGTCGCGGGTGATCCCCCGGTCGCCGCGCTGATTTCGGTGTCGCAGCCGGATGCTGACGGACTGGTCACCATTTCCGGTGCGGCGGGCGCGGTATTCCCGGCGGCGCAGGTTGCCATCCGAAACCTGTATACGGGCGACAGCGTTTACACACAGGCGGGCATCACCGGCACGTTTTCAGCCGTGCTGTACGGCCCCGGCAACACGCCGTTTTGGATTAGCCCCGCAGCCAATATCCCACAGGAAATACAAGACCGCCCCGGCTCACTCCCCGGCGGTCCCGGAACTATAGTATACGGTGAGTTTGCCCAAACGCCTACCCAATCGGGACTAACGACCCAGTTGACGATTGACGGCAGTTTTACCGACTGGGAACGCTACGCGCCGACCTCGGTGATGACCGATTTTGACCCGACTATTTTCGCCTTCACCAACACGAACAGCATCTACGTCGCGCTGGTTGGCGACAACATCCCGACGGATTACACGCTGATGGATGTGCTGTTCAACATCGACGGCACACCGCACAGTGTCCTGCTTGATCCGCGCGGGTCGGGCAGCGGGGTACTCAGCCGCGGCGTGCCGACACTCCGCGAAGTGGGAACATTCGCGCTGGCTGCCAGCCAAGATACCGCCATCGAAATTCGCTTCCCGCACGAGATGTTTATCTACCAGCAGAATCCGTCCATCGACCAATTACAGTTGCAGCAGATCCGCTTCCTCAACGCCGACGGCAGTGAACTTGCTGTTTATCCGATGCAGCTCGACGTGCCGAAGGTTGACGAAAGCGACGGCATCACGCACAGCGGCAGTCCGAGTGGCAGCAGTTCGACGACCTTCACCCTGTCCGGCACGGTCGGCGGGGGCAGCGGTCGCTGGCAGGCGGTCGGGCATATCAACACGCTGGCACTTCAACCCGGCGATACGCTGTCACTGACATTCGATGTGCAAATGGATGCGCCGGACGTGCCGCTGGGCTTGGTTGGCCTCAAGATGCTCGGTCGCCTGCGCTTACAGCCGGTACTCGGTGCAGATGGCGCACAGGTGGCGGGCGGCTTGGGCAGCAACAACGGTTGGTCGGACGCAAAAACGGCTTCCGGCTTGGCGATTAGCAACCTTCGCAGCGACTTCCAAATCGCGGAGGTCATCACACCCGCGAATCAGGTTATCCGGCAGGACGGCTTGCTCCTGTTTCCGGTCGATTTCAACATCACGCTTCCGGCTGATCTTCCGGCGGGGATTTACGTGCCGCTGCTCGAAGGCTTAGGGCAGGTGGAAGATGGCGACGTGTTCGATTGGGCGGCTAGCAGTCCGTTAGGCACGGGTTCGCTGGCGGTTGGCACACCGTACACCCGTTTGCCGCTCACGCTGACCGTCGGCGATGTGCCGGATGGGCATCTGCTGTGGACGCTGTTCCAAGACGCGCCGTCGGATGGCAGTCGCGGACTGCTGGCGGCGCAGGATCAAGCGGCGTATGCGCTGGCTAACCGCGTCCACTTTGACAACCCTACCTACATCCTGCCGAAGGGGCGTGGCGATGCCAACACGCCGATTGCCTATCCGCTTGAGCCGTATTTGCTCAACCAACTGCCGAATCAATATGCTTTCAATGACGTGCCGCTGATCCCATTCCTGATGCCGGGTGGCCGCCTGAGTGTGAAGGTTACGCGACCGGATGGGCAGGTGGATGACCTCGGCAGCAGCCCGATTGTTCAGAATATTCTCTCCACCGCCGCGCTGGATGAACGGGTGCGCTTTGGCGAACAGTCGCCGGTAGATGTGTACCGGCTGACAACCCTCAACAACAGCCTTACTTCCTATGTGTTCCAGCAGTACGGGGCATACAGCATCGAGATGAGCGGCAACCTTGAGGACATCTGGGGTCGCCGATACACAGGCGGCGGCACTTATAATGTCGTCATCGCCGAGCCGCTGGATGTGCTGCCGGGGGTGCTGCCCGGTACGCCGTTCGAGGTGGGCAACGCCTTCAACGCGGGGCTGCACATCGTCCCCGGTGTAGCGGCGGATGTGACCATGATCGCGCGTATTTACCCGCTGGATGGCAGCACGCCGGTTGAGCATGTGATTAGCGGAACGGCGAATGCATCCGGCATTTTTGCTCCGGCTGGCGAGGCGTTCACGTTTGACGTGGCGGGCGAGTATGTGATTGACTACGAAGTGCGCTATACCGACGCGACCAACCGCTTGTGGGCTGGCAGCCTCCGCAGCGCGGGTGTCATCGCTTCTCCCGCTGGCGAGTTGATCGCCCACGGGCAGCGCGGTGTGGACGGCGTAACCAGTGTGCCGCGTCCGGCATGGTTCACCCTCTCGCAGTACGCGCCCGATGCTCAAACCCGCATGAACACGCCGTACTATACCGGTGATGTGTTGTGGCTGCCGGATGGTGCAAGCAGCCAACTCAACCCCACCGTCAACCTGCAAGACCGAACGGGTGGCTATGCCGCGTGGTTAACCGCGAATGCGGGTGGCTTTACCGCGCCGGACAGCACGTCGCTCAACCAACTCGTGACGGAGCAAGCGCTTCCCGCCGTCCTGCTGCCGGATACCGACTCGCCGTATGCGGTTGGCTTCCAACCGGACGCGGCACCGAACCGCGCCTACAGCTATATGAGCGCGATTACACCGGCTGTCAGCGCTCGCCAATTTGTACAGGGTGGGACAGATGGGGGTTTGCCGTTCTACTTTGATGCGAACGACCCGTTGAACCAACAGCAGGGGGCAGGGCTAAATGGCAGCCGCCCCGGTGATTACTTCTTCCTGTTCGGCGGCGCGGTTGTCGAGAATGAGGACGCGACGATTCGCAGTTCTGCGATCTATGCCTCTCTGGCGGTCGTGATTGATCCGCGCTCGGATGCGCTGGGCGCACGGGTCTACCCGCCGTATCGCGGGCAGGCAGGCGGCGGCACAGGTGGGCCACTGCTGGTCACGAGCGGGCAGGAAGTCGATATGTTCTTCCACCCGACCGCCGTACGCCCCGGTGATGTGCTGCGTGTCGGTGATACGTTCTCGCTGGCAGGGCAGGTCGCGCCGACCTTAGCGTCACAGGTCAATGTGACAGTGACCGCGCCGGATGGCAGCATCGTGCGCCAGTTCAGCGGAATTGCGAACGCCATCGGTTACTTCTACGACCCGACCAACGACTTTGCGCTTGAAGCGGCAGGGGTTTACACCGTCGATATTCGTGTCCAGCATACCGGCTTGACCTCGGTTGGCGTGATCGAACCTCCCGCGCCGAACGGTGGAGTACTCGGCACGACAGGTGGGCGTTTCAACATCTACGTGCTGCCAGCCGAAAGCGAACCGCTGCCGTGGAGCGATAACCGCACCGACTTCGATATTCCGCCCGCGCTGGCCTACAACTTCCGCTTTAGCGTCCCAACCGATTGGCAGAATGTGCAGATTTACCACACACTGAGCATCCCGTCGCAAGTGTTGGAGCAGGGGCCGCTGCGTCCGGCAGGGTTGACCCTCAGCTACCAATACAGCCCCTCGGTTCTGGGCAAAGCCTTCCCGAATTTTGAGAACGGCGAACAGGGTGCGGGGCCAGCCGCCGGGGATACCGTTACGCTGACGATTGTGATGACCGGTACGGATGCATCGGGTACGCCCCAAATCCGTACACGCACGTTTACGATTGCTTTTGACCGTCTGTTTACCTTTGGATGAACCTATGACTAACCTGAAGTTGACCAGACGGATTTCCGCCTTACTGACGTTGGGGGCGCTGCTGATTGTATGCGGCGGCTTGTGGCTGGCGTTCCCTGCCGCCTCAGTGTTCGCACAGGGGCAGCAGCCGACCCCCTTCCCGTTGTATGCGCTGCCCGATTCGCGCCTTGCGACAACGCAGTCGTCGGGTACGCTGGCGCTCGGCAAAGACAACCGGACGCTGGTGGCAGCTAATACCTTTAATAACTCGATTTCGGTCATCACCCTACCGTCCGCGCGGCTGGTGGTGGAAATTCCGGTGGGGAATGACCCGCGCTCGGTCACACTAACGGCGGATGGCTTACGCGCCGTGACCGCCAACCGTGCTGATGGTACGCTCTCGGTGGTCGATCTGGCGACGCAGCAGGTGACGACTATTCCGCTTGGCGGTGTTTATCCGTATGGCGTGGTGGTTGATGAAGCTGACATCGCGTATGTGTCCTTGCAGGGCAGTGATGCGATTGCGGTGGTGGACCTCAAAATCCCCTCTGTCCTCGAAACTATCCCCGTTCCTTCGTCGCCTGCGGGTTTGGCGCTGCTCGGTGATTTCCTGTACGTCACCCACTTTTGGAGCGGCGATGTCAGCCTCGTTTACCTACCGGAGTCGCGGGTGGCGCAGACCATCAGCACCGGCCTCGATACCGCCATCTCCTCGGCTATCGAGCTGGATGTGACGCGCGGCCTCGCGTATCTGCCACAAACACGCAGCAATGCCCAGAACACCGCCTTAACCTACGACACGACCGTGTTCCCCGTCATCAACCAGATCGAACTGCGTAACCTGCATGTGCAGCGTGAAAGCCGCATCGCCCTCGATACGGCTGACCAACCGGTGAGTATGCCGTTCGCGGTCGCGCTGGATCGCTTCCGCCAGTGGATTTATGTGGCGAACGCGGGCAGCAACGATATTTCGGTCATCGACCTCAACTCCGGTGTACGGCGTGGGCATATCCCTGTGGGTTCAAGCCCGCGTGGTCTCCTGCTCAACCGTGATAACACGGTGCTTTACGTCAACAATGCGCTTGAGGGGTCGCTCTCGATTATCGAAACCCGTAACCTCACGATTGTCGATAAACTGTTCATCAGCGACTTTAATCTATCAGTCGATACCATCGTGGCGGCACAGTTGTTTTACGGCGCGGTGGATCGCCGCATGGCCTTCGGCAACTGGATAAGCTGCGCCAACTGCCACTTCGACGGCATGTCCGATAGTCGCGTATGGCAGGGCTTCGCTGACGGGCCGCGCAACACGCCCGTGCTGTACAACCTGCTGGAAACCGCGCCGTATAACTGGTCGGCGACATGGGACGAGCTGGCGGATGCGGAACTGAAAATTCGCCAGTTGCAGGGTGGCACAGGCTTGATTACCAGCCAGCCGCTTTCCGAACCGCTCGGCAGCCCACACGCGGGGTTATCGCTCGATCTGGACTCGCTGACGGCCTACATTGCCACCTTCGCTGGCCCGACGGTGTTACCCGCCGCGAGTCCGGCAGTGCTGAGTCGGGGCGCGGAAGTGTTCAACGAGCAGGAATGCAGTACGTGTCATGCGGGCAGCGCGGGGACGGACTTCCAAACGCATGATGTGGGTACGGGCTTATCGACCACCGAGAACGCGGGGACGGCGTTTGATACCCCCGGCTTACGCTGGCTGGCGGGCAGCGCCCCTTACTTCCACGATGGGTCAGCCGCCACACTTACCGATGTGTTCACGATGTCCGGTCAGCACCAGTTGATCCGCAGCGTGTCGTTGGAAGATATTGACGCGCTCGTCGCCTACTTGTTATCGCTGCCGCAGGATTAAGCGGCGCAACATGGGACTTGCCTAGTCGAGCAAGTTGCGTCACCATATGGCGCTAACCAGTGCGTATTTTCAATAGAAAGTGGATACATGCCGCGCGATATTTCGATTACCTATATGAGTGGCCCGCTGGATGGCAAAACGTTGAATTTTGCCCAGCCGGAGGTGGGTGAAGAGTCGATCCTGCTGATCGGCAGGCGCGAAGGGTGTGATATTCACCTGCACTTCGACAGTCAGGCTTCGCGTATTCATGCCAAAGTCGGCATCATGTCCATTCCGGTTACGGCCTCCGAGTCGGTCGAAAACCCGTATATGCTCGGCTTCTGGTTGGAAGATGGCAACAGCCGCAACGGTACCTTCGTGGAAAAAGACAGCAACCGCATCAAAGGTCGCCTCAGCCTGCGCCCCGGTACCTTATTTCGCGTCGGTCGTACGTGGCTGCGGTTGGATGTGCCGCTGACCTACGATGCCGACAGCGACGAATCCCGCCCGTAAGCCAGTCGAGCGTTGGGCGGCGAGAAGTCGTCATTCAGGCGTAGCGTTGCAGCCTATTTTAAAATCGAGAAATCAGCTCTAATGAAGGTAATCTATTCTGCATTGGAGTAAAATAATGTTCAGGGTTTCTCGTGCCTTTTTGGGATTTGTTACCGCGCTCTGCCTTTTTATACTCAACTTATCTTCTGCCCCTGTCAGCGCCCAATCCGGCGCACCGTTTCGGGTCTATATGACCTTTGAGGACGGCCCGACTGACGCTTACACCCCGCAAATCCTTGATATTCTCGCCCAATATAACGCCAAAGCGACCTTTATGATCGCCGGCAGCGAAATCGAAGGTCACGAGGCGCTCATCCAGCGTGAAGTCCGTGAAGGCCACGCCCTTATCAACCACCTGTGGTCAGAACCCGGTGTCTACGCCGGTGCGCCGGATGAACCAGTAATCGAATCCTACCTGAAAACCGAGGAAACACTGCGGGCTGCTTTGGGCGACCAACTGCCGCGCTATAATGCCCAGATCAAATTGTTCTGGCAGCCGGGGGGTGGGGCGAAGCCGCTGCCACCGATTGAGGGTGTACATGTGATCACCTACAACTGGAACGTCAACAGCGACGACTGCGGTTGGGGTTTAAGCGGCATCGACCTCGATACTATCGCCTTCGATCAAGCGGTTATTGACAACGTACTCAACCGTCCGCAGTCCGCCGGACAACTGTATAACGTTTATGATTATGGGGATGGAGTCGTCATTGCTTTCCACGACATCAACCGTGTAACGGGGCGTGTTCTTCCGGTCATTCTGAGCGAACTCGCTGCTGCTGGCGCAACCTTTGAGGCGCTGCCGCGTCCGTGGGATACGGTCGATACGATGCCGATCAAGCTGGGTGTGCCGCCTGCTGCTGGCGAAGGCATAGCTGGCTTGCATCTCCCGGCTACCGCGCTGGAAGCCGCTAAAATCCGCTCAACGCCCGAACGCAACTACAATGTGGTGTCATCCATTCCCGCCAACGCGACCCTTACTGCTACAGGGCGCAGTACTAACGGTTGGATACAGGTGCAGTATGAAGGCGGCACTGGCTGGATATTGGGCAGCCTGTTGAAGATACACGGCCCCATTCCCAGCTTGCCACACGTTGGTTAATCGCTTCTAAAAGGTCTGCTGGTTTGTGTAAGGGAGAGTCAGCGACTCTCCCATTTTTATTGGTCATCAACCCCGCTGCTTATCAGGGATCGAAGCCACATTGGCCGTTGGTTATCTTGCAGGTCGCCAGCACTTCAGTGCCGCGCCGTACCTCGAAAACTGCTGCCGAGTCATCACTCACCCACGGTAAACGGGTAAACGAGATCTGCCGCCACGCCTGAACGAAGTCACAGTAATCCGGTTTGGTATCCATCGCCGAGAGGAAGCGGTCATTTCGCAGCACCTGTAAGCAGTCACCGGCGGGCAGCGCGGTAATCGGTCGGCTGCTGATGGCCGCCCATTCCTGCGTGCTGTATTCAATCGTTGTTCCGGCAGCGGTGATTTGCACGAAGCGCAGGCTGCCCACGTTGACCGGTGTGCTGCTCTGGTTAAATAGCGTGAGGACTTGGTCGTCGTAGCGCAGGACGACTTTGCTCGGCGCGGTAGGGCTGGCGTTCGGGGTCACATCCCCGATGCTCACCGTGGGTATAAACGTTTCGGTCGCGGGGGCGAGTTCGGTTGTCGCCGTCGCCTCGGTAACGGGCAGCGGCGTAACGGTCGCACTCTCGGTCGTTGCTGTACTCTCGTTGGTCGCGGCTTCGGTTTCTGGCACGGCGGTGGCTGGTTCGTCCGTCACCGGTTCGGTCGCCTCATCGGTCGCCTCATCAGTGACGGCTGCCGCGATGCTAGTTGCTTCATCGGTTGTGCCGGTTCCGGTCGCGAGTAGGGCGGTGCGTGTCTGTGCGTCCGTAATCACCTGATTGCTGTTGTTCGACAGCAGGAACAAACCACCCACCAGCGCGATCAATATCACCACCACTGGAATAGCTGCCTGCCGGAGCTGCTTATTGCGGCGGCTGCGCTTCTGCTTGGCTTCGCGCTCGGCCTGTGCGGCGATGATCGCGTTACGGGTGCTGAGGGAGGCCTTCGAGTCGGTGACGGTCGGCGAGTCGGGCAGGGCAATCGCGGGCGGGAACACACTGGTTTCAAACCCCGGCGGCGCTTTAGCGACTTCAACCTCGGTGGTGTCCTTCGTCTCGTCCACCACGGCTGTACCCACACCGGCGGGCTTGCTGATCGGCGTAGCCAGAGGCGCGGTTTTCAATGGCATCTTCGTGGTCGAATCGCCCGTGTCGAACACGCCCATCGCCTTTTCGAGCGCTTTCAACATCTCGGCGCAGGTGGTGAAGCGTTTCTTCGGGTCTTTGTCCAGTGCTTGAATAACTACGCGGTCAACCTGTGGCGACAAACTGGCGTTGATTTTGCTGGGTGGGGGCGGCGGGTCGGTGAGGTGCTTCATCGCAACTGCCATCGCTGACGGGTCGTCAAACGGCACGCGGTTGGTGAGCATCTCGAACAGCACGATCCCCAGCGAGTAAATATCACTCTGGGCGACTGCTTGTGCCGAGTTGACGGCTTGCTCCGGCGCGACGTAGTGGGCGCTGCCGAACGTGTTGCCGATGGTGCCTTCCGGTACACTCAGCGCGAGGCCAAAGTCCGTCAGCACCGCCTTGCCCGCTGCCGTCACCATGATGTTCGAGGGTTTAATGTCGCGGTGGATCACCCCTTCGCTGTGGGCGTAATCCAGCGCCGAGCCAATATCGCGGATGATGTTGCGGACTTCCGTGCCGCTCATGCGCGTGCCGTTGCGGTCGTGGGTCTTGATGATGTTCCGCAGGTCGCGGCCTTCGATGAAGCTCATCGCCATGTAATACAGCGTATCGACCTGATCGAACTGGTAAATCCCAACGATGTTCGGGTGGTTGAGCCGTGCAATCGCCCGCGCCTCGCTTTGGAAGCGTTTGCGATATTCCGCCTCGTCTTCACGGAGCGAACTGGCATCAATCACTTTCACGGCGGCATAACGGTTGAGTTTCTTATCCAACCCCCGGTATACCCTTGCCATCCCGCCTTGCCCGAGGATGTCTACAATCAGATAATCGCCAAGTTTTTTGCCAATAATCGGGTCGCTGCTCATAGTAACCTGCTGCATCCGGTAGAACGAGGTACGGCACGATTTGTCGAGGAATACCGTGCTGCCCCATTTAATAATAACGGTGAACATAAAGATAATCACCTAGAATCTATGCTACAACGAAAGAGGGCTTTTTTCTAATAAGGCTTGAGGACAATTTCGTGGGCGGCTGTGATGCGGTATACTCCCTACTGAAATGGCTCCAATGGTTTTCAAATGACGTTGTGGTATCGTGTTGCTGTTCTACAAAACACAATCAGATAAAAGGATGTGTGAAGATTGACCCCTTCACCGGATATTCCCGAAAAAGAAATACGTGAACGCTGTTCCGAAATTCTCAGCCAAGCGGCGGAAGAAGCACGCCGCCTTGACCATAACTATATCGGCGTTGAGCATCTATTCATGGCGCTCACCCGCAACGAGCGCAGCTTAACCACGCTGCTTATTCGGCGTGCCGGTCTTGACCCGCGCTTCGTCCGTAATGAAATTCGCAAGGAAGTCGGTACGGGCGACTCGAAGGTGCCGGAAGTGCTGCCGATGACACCCCGCGCCGAGTTGGTGCTGGCGCTCACCATCTTCCTGTCGGATCGTGATGAGGACGGGAGTGGGCAGGTGGAGGAGATTCACCTGTTGGTCGCCGTCCTCCAAGAAGGCGAGAGCATCCCTGTCCGCAAGCTGACCGAAATGGGCTTCGACCTCAACCTGTGGTTACAGCGTCTGGTGCTGGAATCCGATTCGCTCAAGAACGACCCGCTGAATGTCGACAACGAAAACGGCATGATATTGGACATCCCCAATATCCCCAGCGATGAGTTCGATTATGACGACGATGAAATCTCTAACGACAAAGTACGTGACCCTGCCCGTGTCCCCACACCGCTGCTCGACAAGTACGGGCGTGACCTGACCGCCCAAGCGGTTACGGGGAAGATTGGCCCCGCCATCGCCCGCGAGAGTGAAATTCGCTCCCTAGCGCGGACGCTGGCACGCAACAAGAAGAATAACCCGCTGTTGCTGGGTGATGCCGGTGTCGGTAAAACGGCTGTGGTCGAAGGCTTGGCGTATGCCATTGCTACCGGCACGGCGGCTAAGTCGCTCCTCAACCGCCGCATCGTCCAGATCGAAATCGGTACGCTGGTCGCAGGGACGAGCTTGCGCGGTCAGTTTGAAGAACGCCTGATTGGTATCGTGGATGAAGTCAAACATGCTGGCAACGTCATCATGTTCATCGACGAAATTCACACCATCGTCGGCGCGGGTGATACCATCGACAGCAACTTGGACGCTGCCAATATCCTGAAACCGGCGCTCGCACGTGGCGACCTGATGTGCATCGGCGCGACCACCCACGAAGAATACCGCCGTGCCATCGCGGCTGATCCGGCGCTCGACCGCCGCTTCCGCACCATCGACATTGAAGAACCCTCACAAGCCGATACCAAGCTGATCCTCGAAGGCCAAAAAGCCAAGCTGGAAGAGCATCACGGGGTCATCATCAACGCCGAAACACTGGAAGCCGCCATCAATCTCTCGGTGCGCTTCCTGCCCGACCGCCGCCTGCCGGATAAAGCGCTCGACCTCCTTGATGAAGCCTGTACCCGCGTCATCATCCGCACCATGTCGCCGGATGAAAACGACAGCGGTATCCCGGAGGTTGAAGTCGAGAATGTCGCTGCCGTCCTCTCCGATTGGACAGGTATTCCGGTTACCGAACTGACTAAAGATGAAAAGCGCCGTTTGGTCGGCTTGGAACTTGCGCTCGGTCAGCGGGTCATCGGGCAAGACTCCGCCGTGCAAACCGTTGCCGAGGCCATCAAAACCGCCCGTGCCGGCTTGGGTAATCCCCAGCGCCCGATTGGCGTATTCCTGTTCGTTGGACCATCGGGTGTCGGCAAGACCGAACTGGCGAGGGCGTTAGCCTCCTTCCTGTTCGGCAGTGACGATGCCATGCTCCGCCTCGATATGTCTGAGTTCCACGACTCGCACACGGTTGCCCGCCTCATCGGTGCGCCGCCGGGTTATAAGGATACGCAGCGCGGCGGTCAGCTAACCGATGGCCTGCGCCGCCGTCCTTACAGTGTGGTGCTGCTCGATGAAGTCGAAAAAGCCGCGCCGGAAGTCTTTGATGTGTTCTTGCAAGTGTTTGACGAAGGTCGGTTGAGCGATGCCCACGGTCGTCATGTCGATGCCCGTCATTCAGTATTCATCATGACCAGCAACATCGGTACCGAGGAAGCCGGTAAGTCGATAGGTTTCACCAGCGGCGGTGAAGCATCGCTGCCCGATTACAGTGCTTATCTCAAACGCTTCTTCCGGCCTGAATTCCTCAACCGCATCGACGAGGTGATTACCTTCCGTCCGCTGCAAGGCGAGGCGCTCAGTGGGATTTTGGAACTGAAGCTGACTGAACTTTATGACCGTTTGTCGAAGCAAAAGTTGAAGCTCGAACTCACTGACGATGCCCGTGCGCTGGTACTGGCAAAGGGCTATGATGCCATCAGTGGGGCGCGTCCCTTAGCGCGTGCCATCGAGCGTCTAGTGACCCGTCCGATCAGTGCCAAAATTGTCGAGGATGCGTTCCAACCCGGCGATATAGTCGTCGCTTCTGCGGATGGCGAACGCCTAAAGTTTGAGGCGAAAATCAAGCAGGGGTAATCCAACACAACCATGAACATTCCCCAGACCAATCGCCAGCCAGCCCAACTCAGCACCGAAGAAACCGAGAAGCTGCTGAAGAAGCGGCATCCGCAGGATACGATTGATTATTTCGCCACCGACCCCAATTCGGACATCCGCCAGTTGGGGCGTTTGGCGCTGCGCCGCAACAACATTAACGACCTGTTCGCCCTCGGTGACCTGTGCGCCAAACGTGCCGTAACCGACGATGGGCGCTTGCTGGTGTTCTACGTCGGCAAAACCGTCATCGCCTACCAGAAGGCCGTGCGCCTCGCGGATGATGACCTTGACCTCGCGCAAGCCCGCCGTGCCGTCCGCAACTTTATCGACTATGTGGTTGCCACCGCCCAAACTTACCACACCCGCCGGAACATCGCGGTTGCCTTATGGGCGCTTGCCGAAAATGAAGATGCCTCCGAAACCATTCGCGGTGAGGACGAAGGACTGGTCCACGAACTCCTCGACATCTACCGCGAGGAATCACCGACCAGCCCCTTAAAAGCCATGAGTATCACCTCCGACGAACTCTTGGATGACTCGTTTGCGCTCGACCAATCGTTTGACAGCCGTACCAACCTCGAATTTCCAACGGCAGGTACCATCCGCACGACCGAAGATTTAACAGTCGTCGCTATGCCGGACTTGTCCGAAACCATCAACGACCTCTCGCAAACGGTCGCGGATTACGAAGTACTGCCCTCGGTCGGCGGCCTGTCGAACACCGAGTTCATGTCGCAGAGTGAAACGCACCTCGAACATACCGCGCTGGACTCGTTCGACTCGTTCGAGAAAGACCAACTTCACGCCAGCCGCCAGCTCACCGAAATGCCCGCTGCCCGCCCCCCGCGCGATGATGTGGACGAGTTTGGCCCCGGCGACTGGATACAAAACCGCTACGAAGTGATTGATGTTAAACGCGGCGGCATGGGGGTCGTCTACCTCGGTTATGACAGCCAGCAAAAAGAACCGGTCGCCATCAAAACCTTCCAGAGCCGCTTCTTGGATAACGAACGCGCCGTGACCCGCTTCAACCATGAGGCGACGACGTGGATCATGCTCGAAAAGCACCGCTACATCGTCCAAGCCCGCCGCGTCGAAACCATCGCGGATCGCCCGCATATCATCCTCGAACATATCAGCGGCCCCGAAGGCTTAGGTCCTGACCTCCGCAGTTGGATCGACCGCAAACGGCTCGATCTGCCGCAGTCGATGGAGTTCGGTTTGCACATCGCCTTGGGGATGCAGCACGCCACCCAGCGCGTCCCCGGCTTGGTACACCGCGATCTTAAACCCGCCAACATCCTCGTCACCCATGATGCCATCGCCAAAATCACCGACTTCGGCCTCGTGCGCTCGCTGGAATTTACCGATGTGCCGCTGCCCGGTAACGACCCCGATGCCGAAAATAACGGTCGTCGCGGCGGTGGCAACCGCCTGACGCGCTTTGGCGCGATTGTCGGCACGGCTCCCTATATGTCCCCCGAACAGTGCGAGGCCAAAGATGTTGACCTCCGCGCTGATATTTACGCCTTCGGCTGCATCCTGTATGAGATGCTCACCGGACACCAAATTTTTAAAGAGAAGCGTTTCAGCGCGTGGAAGCAGGCGCACCTCAACCAGAAACCCGTTTTCGACCCGCACTTCGAGCGTCAGCTTCCCCTGCGTTTGCAGCAGTTGGTGATGGCCTGCCTCGAAAAGCTGCCGGAAAACCGCCCCGCCAATTGGGGTGTGATTGTTGATGACCTCGCCGTCATTTTCGAGGACGTGACCGGACAAAAAGCCACGCTCGAAATCACCGGCCCGGAGATGCAGGTGCATGAACTCATCGACAAGGGCTACTCGCTCACCGAACTGCACCGCATGGACGAAGCGCTGGCCGCCTACGACCGTGCCATCGCCCTGCAAGACGATAACGCGCTGGCGTGGGCGCGGAAGGGGCGTGCGCTGCGCCTGATGGAACGTAACGAAGACGCGCTCGTCGCCTATGACCGTGCGCTGGACATCATGCCGCGTTATGGGTTCGCGCTGCGGGGTAAGGGCTTGGTGCTAGAGCGTATGGGGCAGCTTGAAGAAGCCCTTGCCAGCTACGAACAGGCTACCGCCATCAAACCCAACGAGGTTTGGAACTGGTACAACCAAGCCGACGTGATGCAGAGCATGAACCGCTACGACGAAGCCATCCCGCTTCTCAAGCACGCCCTCGAAATCGACCCCGAACACCACAACAGTTGGGGCAAGCTGGGGCAGGTTTACCGCTTGATGGGGCAGCAGGAAGAAGCCGTCTACGCCTACGAGAAGGCCATCGACTACGAACCGGATTATGCGTGGGCGCATAACGGTCGCGGCTTGGCGCTCAAGTCGCTCGGTCGCTTTGCCGATGCACTCGTCAGCTTCCGCAAGGCGACCCAGTACCAGCCGGATGTTGTCTGGCATTGGTACAATCTCACCGAAATGCTGGTCGAACTTCGCCAGTACGAGGATGCGCTTGGCCCTGCTACTCAAGCCACCCGCACCGACCCTGCCCACGCCTTTAGTTGGGCAAAACTCGGTCAGGTGCTGCGCCACCTCAACCAGAATATCGACGCGATGCAAGCCTATGACCGCGCTGTCCAGCTTCAACCCGATTACAGTTGGGCGATCAACGGTAAGGGCATCGTCCTCGAACGCATGGGGCGCTTGGAAGACGCGCTGAACTGCTACAACCGCGCCGCCCAAATTCAGGACGATTACGTTTGGCACTGCTGGTACAATCAGGGTAACGTCCTCTCGCTGATGGGTCGCTATCAAGAAGCCGTTCCCATCCTCGAAAAAGTGACACAGGTCATGCCCGCCCATGCCCAGAGCTGGGCGCGTATGGGCAACGCCTTCCGCAACCTCAAGCAGCCGGATGCCGCGCTCAAAGCCTTGCAGCAGGCCACACTGCTCGACCCCAAATACACATGGGCGTGGAATGAAACCGGTATCACGCTCGAACAGCTTGGTCGGCTGGATGAAGCCCTCAGCGCCTACCAGAAGGCAGGGCAGGCCGCCCCCAAAGACTCGTTCTACATGATGCAGCAGGCCGACATCCTCATCCAGCAGGGCAATAACCAGAAAGCTCTCGACCTGCTCACACAGGCGCTGAAGATTGAACCCTCCAACTCGCGCATGTGGGCGAAGCATGGTCAAATGCTCCGCCGCCTCAACCGCTTGGATGAAGCCCTCAAAAGCTATACTCACGCCGTCGATATTGACCCCAAGTACGGCTGGGGCTGGAACGGTCGCGGTTTAACCCTCAGCGCCATGAATCGCCACGAGGACGCGCTGAAGTCCTTCCGCGCCGCCACCGAATCCGGCGAGCAGGATGCGTGGTACTGGTACAACTACGGCGACGAGTTGGTGACGCTCAACCGCTTTACCGAAGCGCTGCCCATTCTCGACCGCGCCCTGTCGCTCAACCCCAAGCACACCGAAAGCTGGGCGAAACGCGGTCAAGCCTTGCGCCGCCTCAATCGCCATGCCGAGGCCCTCACTGCCTACGATGAAGCGCTGGCGGTCAACCCGCATTATGCGTGGGCATGGAACGGTCGCGGCCTCGCCCTCGAAAACTTGAACCGCCGCGAAGAAGCCCTCGCCAGCTATGAACGCTCGATTACCGAAGACCCGCGCGTCATCTGGTACTACACCAACCAGATCGACGTGCTGCTCGACATGGGTCGCAAGGGGGATGCCATGTCGGTCGCCGAACACGCCACCACCATGATGCCCCGCAACGCCGTCGCTTGGGCGCGTAAAGGGCAGGTGCAGCGCCGCATCAATAACTACGAAGGCGCGCTGGAAAGTTACCTCAAGGCGCTTGAAATCGACCCGACCTACGCATGGGCGTGGAATGGCAAAGGCTTGGCGCTCGCCGGTTTGAACCGCTGGTCGGAGGCTATCGTCGCCTACGAGAAAGCCGTTTCGCACAACGTCAACGACCTGTGGTTCTGGAATAACTATGGCGAGGCGCTGATGGCGATGAAAGAGTACCGCCGGGCGGTGGATGCTTACAGCCGCGCCGCCGCCATCGACCCGCGCCACGAGATCACCCGCCAGCGCCTCAAGCAAGCCCGTGACTTACTCGATGAATAACCCTGCCTCATGAGGATGTGCTGATGACTTCGGATGCGACTGTAAATTCCGGTGGGAAAGCCTTTCTACGCGGTTTTGGCATCAGCCTGCTCGCTATCGCGTTTGTTTATCTTGTCGTCGGTGTTATCCTGCGTCCGCTGATGCCGTCCGCCGTTCATCGTGTGTTGGATGGTGTTTACGATACGCTGCTCTGCGGCACGGACGAGGATTACCATCAAAATCCAATTTTGCGTGGGGCGCTGCGGCGCAACATTGTTGGCACGGGTGATGCATGGTGCGAGGATGTGAGTGGGCAGCGGCGTGACATTTCCTATAGTGAGTTCAATGTCGCTATTGCGCTGTTCGTGATCCCCTTACTCGCTGGCATGTTCTTCATATTGACCGGCGCTGGTAATTTACCTGCCGCCTCCCGCCCACCCTCGGTATTCACCAGCAGCGCCGGTGGCGACCTCAGCAGCCGTTTGACAGAACTGAAATCGGCCTATGATAAGGGTTTAATTTCGCAGGAAGAATATGAGCAAACGCGGGCAAACTTGCTCCGACAACTGGAAAAATGACCCGTTCTCCGTGTATGATGTATTAAACCTGTATCAACATTAGATTTAACACTTGCAAAGTTACGACAATGTTCGGTATATTTATCATCTGCATAAGCAATATTCTGTAGAGACAACGTATTGAAAGCCATGACTGTTAGCCCTGCGATGCAAGAATATCTGGCAGAAGCCTATCGTTTGGCTTACTACCAGAATGATAACCCCTATATTTCCACCTCGGATTTAGCCGAAGTGCTGCATGTCTCCGCTCCGGCGGTGACGCGCATGGTGCAGCGCCTCAAATCCGGTGGCTACCTTGAGCATGAACCCTACAAAGGCATTTACCTGACCGAATCCGGCGAACGTGAAGCCTTGCTCAACATCCGCCGTCACCGCTTGGTTGAACGCTTCCTTGTGGATGTCATGCAGTTTGGTTGGCACGAAGTCCACGATGATGCCGATACCCTCGGTTCGTTGGTCGGTGATGAAGTCGTCTCCCGTATGGAAAAGATGGCCGGCTTCCCCAAACGCTGCCCGCACGGTGAACCCATTCCCACCGCTGATGGCAAAATGCCGCGCATCCATGACGAGCCGCTCAGTGAAAAACCTGCCGGAACCGATTGGGTCATCAGTCGCGTCGCTACCCATGATGCCGACAAGCTGCAATACCTCGGCACGCTCGGCCTGATCCCCGGCACACGTCTGCATCTCTCGGAACGTGCGCCCTTCAACGGCCCGCTGCAACTCACGGTGGATAGCAAGCCGCTGGTCATCGGTCACGAACTCGCGGGTGTCCTCCGCGTCAGCACCGAAGCCGAATTCAACGTGGCGTAAACCTCATGGCGATTTGGCACGATGATGTTGATCTAAAAGGGCGATTTCATCCACAACATCCCGATGATTTGCAAGTAGTGGTTCATGAGGGTAGTTTTCGCTTTACCGATACGAAGCCTGAGGTCATGTGGGCGCATGTTGTCGCGCGGCTAGAATGGACACATCAATCAGGTGAAAACGGCTATGCCTATCGCGCTGTCCTGCTCAATCAACCTCATCAACTAAAGACGCTCAAGCAGAATGATGAAATTCTCTTTGTTGCCAAACAATCTTACAAATTGCCGATCAGAGTGACGCACGAATACATCATGCAGCGGGCGTTTTATGATATTTCGCCTTGTAACCAGTGTGGTTTGCCAGAATTGTTTGACCCCATACCTCAATTGTGGGAAAAATCCTTTCCCGCTGCCGCGAAGGTTGATAAAGGCGAATCGTACGTTATGTTTTCCTCGTTTTGCCCCCTATGTGGTGGCAGCGGCGGTATGCTGATGGTGAAAGAGAAACGCCTATCCACCAATGGGTCAGGCGATACGAATGAGTCTCAATCCACATTACCTCTGAACCGTTCGGGTATGAGTAAATATCTGAGTCGCCTACTTAAGCTATTCAAAATTCGCTAAAGAAAATCGGCTTGGAGCTAGAAGCCAATCGCTAACTGCTAAAAGCTGTCTTGCATTTGCAGAAATTGAATCAAAAAGCGGCATCATCTGCCGCCTTCACCTTCGACTTTTAACCTTTAACGTTCAACCCTGTCTTTGCTGGCGACTGGCGACTGGAAGCTGACGACTATCTTTCGACCGAATAAAAAACAGAGACCCCTTACGGAAATCTCTGTCTTTAGTCCTTGTGTATCTCGATGTAACGCTTCCACGCATCTGGCCCCGTACCAATCGCAATCACCAAATAGCTCGTGCGCGGGGTCTTCGGCTCCCACTTCAGCTTCATGTTCAGCTCGTTCGGCAGCTTGTCACCCTTGCGGTGGTTGCAGTTGTAGCAGGCGCAGGCCGTGTTCGTCCACGTATCCTTGCCCCCACGAGACTTCGGGAAAATGTGGTCAACCGTGAAGTCGTGCTTGGAAAGCGGCTTGCCCTTCGCCAGCGAACCCGGCTGGACACCGCAGTAAATACACGTGTAATTATCACGTACCAGCACACCCTTACGGCTCCAATGCGCCTGCCTGCGCGGCACATTAATGTACGTCCGCAGCGCGATCACCGACGGCACAGGAAATTGTTCGCGGATCGTTTGGAGGAATTGACCGGATTGTTCAATGACGACTGCCTTACCCGCCAGCAGCAAATTGATCGCACGTGGCACCGAAATCACCGCCAGCGGCTCCCAATTGCTGCCGTTGAGCAGCAAAACCCGGTTCTTTAGAGCGAAAACAGTAGACACAAATCCACCTCAACAAGACTCTTTTGCGATGGGCATTGCCTTTGCGTTAATTTTCACACGATGTAGATTATAGCGCAACTTGATTAAGAAGGGGTTATTAATCCGACCATATGTTTTAAAGGAAATACCCGATAGATCGATCACGTATCAGGTAAACCCAATAAGCTCACCGGCTTAATTATTGTTGAAGGAAGGGAAGCCGAGCCAACACCCATATTGCGCGCAGGCTTCCCCACCGGCCCTCATATCAGTGGCGCGTTTAAACCACTGGTCAAAATTGCAAAACATATTACTAACCCGAATTATACACAGAATGCGGATTCCGATAAAACTCACCCAATTTGTCGTTTGTAACTCGTATCGTTGCTGTTTGTTTAAAGTGCTGACTGACCACGTTCCAACGGGGCAGTCATAAAAGCGTCTCACCACCAATGTTCCAGCCCGCTCGCGCTTGCACGCCCGAACCGTTCACTGGTGATGGCTTGTAAACGGTGGCGACCGTGGCAGCCGCCACCGATTAAGAGGCTATTTCACCAGTCGCAGAACCGGTTCTTGCCGTGCCGTCCGTGCGCTGCGGCTTTCAATCTCAGTGATAGTTTCTTGTGCGGTGAACACCAGTTCCCGCAGCCAACCTAACAATTCCCGCTTGTCCAACGCAGTCAATTCTTGGAGCTGATCTTCGCTGGCGGCATCATGGAGGTCATCAAAGACCTCGTAGACAGCAGCCAACCCTGCATCGGTGAGGAGAAAATCACGGTTTGAGTAGTGTGCTTGTAACATTTTTTACCTCGTGCCGGTTGTGACTTTCAAGCTGACAAATAAAAAGGGCGTGGACTAGATTTTTCCAGTCTCACGCCCTCGTTAGGGAACCACTAAGTGGCGGATTCATCATCTTTTACGACGATGATACCTTTCGTGAGACTGACGGCTGGGGTCGCTACCGAACAGATTCGGCGCATAGACATGACCAGCGGCGGCAGGCGCGTCGAATAACACTGTATTCAACGACAGAATCAGCCCACCTTGACGCGGTATGCTATTAAGCCAAAGTTCGGTAAGACGCGAAGACATTGTTAGGCACCTCGCTCAACGACGGTATTATCCAGCATCATCTGGATACTTTCGCCGGTAATAAAGACCCGGCGCATTCCGTCCGGTTTACTCACTTTGAGGTGTCCCTTGCGAATCAGGCGCTTTAGCGTACTCAGGCTCACGCCGAGGGCTTCTGCTGCTTCTTGTCTTGAATAGACTGATCCGTTTTCAATACGCGGTTTAAGCATAACCATGCACACCTCTCCTTTCACAACATCGTTGACAATAACATAGTTTTCAATGGTCGTCAAGAGATTGTAAGGCTAATTTTTGATTGTCTATAGATTTTAACAGGTCATCAGGGTCAATGTTCTGATGTGTTGACCCTGTAAACCTGATGAACATCACGTCGAATAAGGGTGGCTTTTCACTACGGTACTCATTCCCTTTGGCCTATTCTAAAAGGGGTTTAATCCAACTTCTAACGATTTATCATTACTCTCATTGAAGGGACACGCATGAAAACACTCTTGTGGGCCATCATCGCGGCACTGCTTGGAATTCACGGACTCATTCACCTCATGGGCTTTTTCGCCTATTGGCCGCTGTTGACCCTCACCGACTTACCCTACAAAACAGCCTTACTCGGTGGAGCGCTGGATCTGGGCGCGGTTGGAATGCGTGTTTATAGCGTCCTATGGTTAGCGGCTGCGCTGGGTTTTATTTCGACGAGTTTAGCGCTGGTCGTGGGGTGGAAGCGTTGGCAGCCAGTCCTACTGGTCAGCGTTTTGATCTCAGCCGCCGTAACCATTCTAGATTGGTCAACCGCTTTCCGCGGTACGTTTATTGATCTTGCGCTTCTGTTGATACTGGTTTACTTCAGTCAAAATTCGCGATTGTTGATACTGCGAGGCAGGTAACGATGTTCGCCACCCAACCATTTCCCATTTTCTCTCCCCACAGCCCGTCCTTTCAAACAGCGCCGCTCCCTACGGACTTACCTAAACCGGTTGCTGAGTTTTTCGCCTTAACACTTGGCAAACAGATGCCAGTCATTCACAGTGCCATATTGAGCGGTCGTGGCTCAATCCGCTTCAAAGGGGTGACTTTTAGCGCACGCTGGCGGTTCATCCATCAGGCGGGTTGCGCCTATCGCCACTACATTGAAGCGACTGTACTGGGTCACCCTCTGCTCAAGGTTAACGAGTATTATTTGGATGGTCACTCGCGGCTTGAACTCCCATTTGGTGTGGTCGAAGATCAGCCTAAGGTGGATATGGCTGCGAACCTCAGTATGTGGTCAGAAAGTGTTTGGCTGCCGTCCATCCTGTTGACCGATCCTCGCGTTCGCTGGGAAGCCATCGACGACGAACACGCGCGGCTCACCATCCCGTTCCAAAATACAACAGACACAGTTGTGGCTACCTTCGACCCGCAAACCCACATGCTCCGCCATTTTGAATCGATGCGTTACCGTGAAGCTGACAGTACCGAGAAGGTCGGTTGGCGGAACGAGATGCTCGAATGGCAGTTCTTTCAGGGGATTCGTATCCCATGTCGTGCTGCCGTGCAGTGGCTCGATGAATCCTCGCCGTGGTTTACCCTCACGGTTGATGAGGTGGTCTATAACGTGGATGTCGAGTCATATATTCGCTCAAAAGAAGTGTAAGGCCAATCTTGGCTGTTGACCTCCGGCCTTGACACTCGCCATCGAATACGTGCATAATCACATCCGAAAGGCTGTGACGGAGAACATGCGCGAACCCAGCGCCAACAGGGAGTTGAGGCTGTAAATTGAGAGCCTTAACAGGTGGCAGTCGCGGAATTCCCTCCTGAGCCGAGTGGTGAACGGGCAGAAGTAAGTTGAAAGTGATAAGTTTCAAGTTTAAACAGGCTTGCGGCTTACTACTCAAAACTTATAACGCTCAACTAGTCATTTCCGCGTATCCGGCGTAACAGGACACAAGAGCGGGCTGTCATTGGCAGCCAATCAGGGTGGTACCGCGGGAGAATTCAAACGCTCTCGTCCCTAAGCACATAGGGGCGAGGGCGTTTTTGTTTATAGTCCACAGTCATCAGTCAACAGTGGACAGTCAAATTCGGTTCTGCAAAGGCGAGACTATGGGCGATTACCGAAAACTTGCTGTGTGGGAAAAGTCTCATCAGTTCGCGTTAAGCGTCTACCGCGTAACTAATGCTTTCCCCAAAGATGAACTTTATGGCTTAACGAGTCAAGTGAGGCGATCTTCAGTATTTATTGCGTCCAATATTGTAGAAGGGTCAGGACGCGGAGGTGATGCTGAACTTATTCGCTTTCTACGAATAGCTGCTGGTTCAGCTCATGAAGCTGAATATCAACTATTACTCGCGCACGATTTAGGATTTCTATCAACGGAAATCCATAAGCAACTAGAAAAGGATGCGACCGAAATCAAACGTATGTTATCAGGACTTATCCAAACTCTCGAAGCCCGTCGAAAATCATAAGAATTGATTTCGACTGTTACCTGTCGACTTTAGACTGGAGACTAAATATGCTGGAACAACTCGAAACACTCTATAAAGAAGCAGAAGCGGCTATTCAGGGTATTACGACTGCTGAGGCGCTGCAAGAATGGGAAAGCAAATATATCGGCAAGAAGGGTTCGATTACCCTCATGCTCCGCAGCACCGGACAGCTCCCGAAAGAAGAACGCGCCGCCTTCGGGCAGCGAGCGAACGCCATCAAAGACCTGCTGGCCTCAGCCTTTACCGAGCGTGAAGAACTCGTGCAGCAGCAGGCGCTGGCGCAAGACCTTGAAGAAGGCCAACTCGATGTGACGCTGCCCGGTCGCCCGCAGCCGAGCGGTGGCTTGCACCCCAGCACCCAGACTTTCCGCGAACTCTACCGCATCTGGGGTGATATGGGCTTCTTGGTCTATCGCAGTCGCGATGTGGAAACCGACGAGATGAACTTCTCGCTGCTCAATATTCCTGAGCATCATCCGGCGCGGGATATGCAGGACACGTTCTATACCACCGAGCCGAATGTCATCCTGCGGACGCATACCTCACCGGGGCAAATTCGCTCGATGCGTGAACTCGGTAAGAACGGTACGCAGCCGATCCGCGTCATCCTGCCGGGGATGTGCTACCGCAACGAACAGGTAACCGCCCGCAGCGAAATGCAGTTCCACCAGTTGGAAGGCGTGGTCGTCGGCAAGAATATTCGCATGAGCGACCTCAAAGGCACCGTGACCGAGTTCGCCCGCCGCATGTTCGGCAAGAATGCGCGGATGCGTTTCCGCGCCTCGTACTTCCCGTTCACGGAGCCGAGCATGGAAATTGACGTGGAATGCTTCCTGTGTGGTGGAGAAGGCTGCAAGATGTGCAAGTACAGCGGTTGGTTGGAAATCGCTGGCTCCGGCATGATGCATCCAGTCGTCCTGCGGAACGGTGGCTACGACCCGACGGTGTGGAGTGGTTTCGCTTTCGGCATGGGGCCGGAACGTATGACCATCTTGAAGCATGGTATTCGTGACATCCGTTACTTCTGGGGTAACGACCTGCGCTTCTTGGAGCAGTTCTAACGATGTGCCCTCACCCCCCAGCCCCCTCTCCCTCAGGGCGAGGGGGAGAAGATACTGTGGAAGCTAACGTGCATGAGCAACAATCAGATGCTGTATATCGTGAGATGGCAACAAAAGTGATGGTGCAAATAGCGCGTGAACTGCGTGACAGGCAAACTGATGCAGAAATGATGCTATGGGCTATCTTGCGTGGACGGAAGTTAAATGACATGAAGTTTCGCAGGCAGCATCCCATAGCCGGATCAGCATATGTTGTGGATTTCTTATGTTATGAACACAAGTTGAAGCTGATGCTATTCGTCAACAAAATCTTGAAGCACTAGGTTATAGAGTATTGCGTTATACAAATCAAGCAATCACTAGCAACCTAGAAGCTGTACTCATTTCTATTATAAAAGGTTCCGCCCTAAACTCCCCTCGCCCTGAGGGAGAGGGGTAGGGGGTGAGGGCAAGAAGGGAGACTATAAATGCAAGTACCTATCTCTTGGCTGAAAACGTTTGTTGATATTGATGTGCCGGTTGAACTGCTGGCGGAAAAGCTGACGCTCGCCGGCTTGGAAGTGGCTTCGATTACCTATATCGGTGTGCCGCAGGGCTTTGTGGAAGGCATCCGCTGGCCGAAGTCCGAACATCTGGTGTGGGACAGAAGCAAGTTGGTTCTCGGCGCGATCCATGAGGTCAAGCCGCACCCTAACGCTGATCGTCTTGTCATGGCGATGGTCGATTACGGTGGCGCGGAGCTTGAACAAACGGTGACCGGTGCGCCCAACCTGTTCGAATATAAGGGCATCGGCCCGCTGGAAAAGCCGCTGTGGACAGCCTTCGCGCTGGAAGGGGCCGAAGTTTGGGACGGGCACAGTGACGAACCCAAGCGCATGATCCTCAAAGAGAAGCCGCTGCGTGGCATCCCGAACCGCTGCATGGTGTGCTCGGAGAAGGAACTCGGCATGACCGAGGAACACGACGGCATTCTGTTGATGGAGAACGACCAGAACTTCAAACCCGGTACACCCTTACAGGATGTTCTCGGCGACATTATCTTGGAAGTCGAACTCACCCCGAACCTCGCTCGATGCTTCAGCATTCTCGGTGTGGCGCGGGAAGTGGCCGCACTGCTCGACAAGCCGCTTAAGCAGCCGAGCTATGAAGCGGTGATGGAAGGTGCGGGAATCACGGGTGAGGTCAGCATCGACATTCAAAATGCCGACCTGAACCCACGCTTCACGTTGGCACTGCTGCGCGGTACGACTGTTAAGCCGTCACCCCAATGGATGCAGCGCCGGTTGAAGTCGGTGGGGCAGCGCCCGATCAACAACATCGTTGATGTGACCAATTACATCACCTTCGAAATCGGCCAACCCCTGCACGCCTTCGACTACGACAAGCTGAAGGCACGGGCAGGGGGCAAAGCGCCAACAATCATCACACGGCTGGCGAAAGCTGGCGAAACGCTGGAAACGCTGGACGAGCAGAAGCGTAAACTCGATAGCCACAATATGCTGGTGTGTGATACCGAAGGTGCGCTCGGCATCGGCGGGATCATCGGCGGCGCGGAAACCGAGATCAGCGACAGCACCACCAACGTCCTGCTCGAAGCGGCCAACTGGAACTTCATCAATGTGCGCCGGAGTATGCAGTCGCAGAAGATTTTCACCGACGCGGGAACTCGTTTCAGCCGCGGCGTGCATCCCAGCCAAGCGATTTTGGGCGTGCAGCGTGGTATCGAACTGATGCGTCAAACGGGTGGTGGGCAGGTGGCGAAGGGCATCATTGATGCGTATCCGAAGCCCGCGCCGGTCGTCACGGTTGATCTGCCGGTGAGTGAAGTCGAGCGTCTGCTGGGCATCGCCCTTTCGGCGGAGGAATGTGCGGGTTTCCTCCGGCGGCAGAACTTCACGGTTGAGGTGAAGGGGGACAGCCTGCATGTGACCGCGCCGGATAACCGCATGGACATCAGCAGCGAACCCGCGACCGGACAGGCGGATCTGATCGAAGAAATCGCCCGTATTTACGGCTACGACAATATCCCCGACACGCTGATTGCCGACGAGATGCCTGACCAGTGGGCGAATGTCTCGCTCGAACGCGAGGAACGCGCCCGTGATGTGCTGGTGGCGCTCGGCCTGCGTGAGAACATCAGCTACCGCTTCACCAGCGTGGCGGATGAGGCGCAGCTTTCGCCCCAACACGTCGCGTCCACCGAGCCGTACATCACGCTGGCGAACCCGATGGATGCCGAGAAGAACGCCCTACGCCGTACCTTGCTCATCAGTTTGCTGGGCAACGCGGTCAACAACGCGCGTTATGCCGACCGCCAGTTGACCTTCGAGATTGGCAGCGTTTACCTGCCGCGTGAAGGGCAGCAGTTACCCGATGAACCGCGCCGTTTGGGCTTACTGCTTACCGGTTCGCGCGGAGTGAACAGTTGGGCAGGTGGCGCACTCACCGACAACATGGATTTCTTCGACTTGAAAGGTGTGGTCGAAGGGTTGCTGGATGGGCTGCATGTGGAAAGCGCGAGTTACGCCCGTTCGAACCACGCCAGTTTGCATCCCGGACGCTCGGCGCAGTTGAGCGTGGGCAATAAGGTGATCGGTGACTTTGGTGAACTGCACCCGCTGGTCAGCAAGACCTTCGGCTTGAGTGCCGCGCCGGTGCTGGTGGCGGAGTTCGACCTTGATGGGCTGCTGGATGTGGTCAACCCGACCAACGAACTGGTGCCGCTGCCCACGACCCCGCCGGTTCTGCAAGACATCGCGCTGGTCGTCAACGAGGAAACCGCTGCGTCGAGCGTCGAAGCGGTCATCGTGAAGGCCGGTGGCAGCTTGCTCAAGGGTGTGACGTTGTTCGATGTCTACCGTGGTGACCCGATTCCAGCGGGACAAAAGAGCCTCGCCTACAATCTGGTGTACCAGACCGAGGAGAAAACGCTCAAGGATGAGGAAGTCGCCAGTGTCCACAAGAAGATTGTGAAGGCCGCCGAACGCGAACTGGGCGCGAAGCTGCGGTCGTAAATACTGGTTGAACCGCAGAGACGCAGAGAAATACAGAGAAGAGGGTGGGCGAAGGCTCGCCCTCTTTATATCATTCAGGTATTAAGTTGCCCGTTAAAATATCCCAGAGTTGAATGCCGTCATTACTCGTCGTTTCAAGTATCGTACCGTCGATAAAACGCAAACTTTGAACCATCGCTTGTGGCCCTTCATAGCGGAAATGAGGAAGCCTATCTTCAACTACTTCCGGTAAGGTTTGTAAATCCCAAACCCGTAACGCTTGATATCCCATGACCAGATAACGGTTGTCCGGTGAAAGTGCGACGACGCCTTTTCCGTTTAGTTCAACATTGACCTCAACGCCTTGACCACTGGCGATATCATAAACGCGCATTGCTGGAGCAGTATAGTTATCGTCACGCGACTGACCATAAGCAATAATTTTGGTGTGATCAGGCGAAAAATCAAAATATGAAACTGTCGCGAGTGCATATCGCCTTCCCGAAAACAATTTGGTGTTTTCAAAATGGGCAGCTAATTCGCCAGTTTGTTGATCAAAAGCAAAAACCGCACCCCTCCCACTTGCCCAGATCCAATTTCTTTGGTCATCCCACTCTACTTGGAACATATTAGGGCCGTAAACGAATTCGGGTTTAAGCTTTATCTCGATTAATTCGTTTTTATCCGTATGCCAAATGAAGCGCGGCGGTGAACTGCCTTCACTATTCCACCCATTAAACCAATTTGTTATTAACGCCATAGAACTATCCGGTTTCCAATAAATGCGTGGAAAACTGTCACCTAATGTGTCACAAAGACCTTTTAGATTTAGTACTATTTCAGTCGTGGTTGAATCCCAAATGACGAGTGCATCTAAATCACGACATTCGTTCCAGTTGTGATAGTCTCCAACACGACCGATTAGATACCGGCAGTTTGGTGACCATGAAAACAGATAGGGAAATTCTATGTTTTGTTTTAAGATGCTAATTTCTGCGCCGGTATTCCAGTCTACGATCAGCAACCGTTTGTTCACACCATCATATATTGGCACATAGTTTGGACGGTAAAATTCTCCTGTCATATTGGGGCATATTTTAGGGTTGCTTTGGGCGAAAATTGGATTGATCGTAATCAGGTTTGATAGTGCCAATATAATCATCAATAGGAATGTAATTCGACCGCGCATGTTAGCTCCCAATTTGTTATAGCATCCTAACTATAACAACGCTTATTATTTTCTTCCTGACGAATACCCTCTGATTTATTTGCTTGCTGCATCGGCCTTAATCAGCGTGTAGTCCTCCATGACTTCGCAGGTCTTGAAGGGGTTCACCCATGTGATGGTGAAGTGTTCCGGCGAGAGGACTTCCATCACATAGTCAACCTTGCTGATGCGGGTGGTGCGGGTGTAGATGTAGGTAGCGGCTTCGTCCTCGGTGCGGGTGAACTTGCGCCCGCCGATGCTGACACTGCCGAGGCGCATGATAATCTGGTCGCCCTCGTCGTTGACCGTAAATTTGTATGCGAGTTCGTCGTTCAGCAGGGGGCAGTCGCCACTATCGAGGTTATCAACCGCTTCGACTTTCCACACGCCGGAAGTCAGTGGTGCTTGATCGCTATTAGAGAAGTCGCAGGTTTTACCCGCGTCGGCTGCGGTGGGGTTGGGGATGTTATAGCAGTTGTTCGGTTGGGCGGCGACCGAGGCGCTCCATAGGCAGGTGATGGCTACGGCTAAAATCCATTTGATGACGCGCATAACGGGTTTCCTCATCGACGGCGGTTGATAGTTCCCATTCTAGCAAGTTCAACGGTTTGCGAAATCCGCCGATGGGCGGAGGTTTAAAGCAGTCGTCAGCTTTCAGTCGCCAGCTAAGACAGGGTTGAACGTTAAAGGTCAAAAGTCGAAAGACTGTACGTCAGTGATCAGTCGTACGCTAAAAGGCACATGCGAGTCGCCAATGGCTCGGCTGAAATGGCGGCGGTGGCGGCGATGGCGGCGACGACATATAGGCATTTTTCCGCCACAAAAGTTGAAAATATTGCAGTTGTTGCAGTTGATGTTGTTGTTACAACATGGGTTTGATGGCGGAGTTGAGGGAGTGAAGTGCCAAATATGCGAAAAATTCTGCAAATTCTGCAAATGCGAGACAGCTTTTAGCGGTTAGCGATTGGCTTTTAGCTCCATACAAATTCAAAAGTAGGCTCTAGTCTACAGTCAACAGATGTCAGTCAAAGGCGAATACAGTTGTTAAGTTGCGGCGGAGAAGCCCTCACCCCCAACCCCTCTCCCGACCGCTGAGTACAGCTAGGAGAGGGGAGAAAATGCAGGGATACAGTCTGTCCTATGAACAGGATAGCAGAGATTGGCCCAATTAGGGCGAACATTTGTCAGAACATTTGGTCACTTTTAAGCGGTGTCGGTACCAACCTTTTGAGGGAGCAGAATTGTTAAGAGGGTTGGAGCATGGTTGGTAAACCGTTTGTGACACAAACCAAAAATAAACCTGAGAAATAGTTTTAAGTTTCAAGTTAAAGGCAAGACATTAACCGCCAAGTCGCCAAGAACGCCAAGTTAATGCGGAGGGGGTTTTAACGCAAAAGCGTGAAGAAAAGAGAGGAAGGGATTTAATCCCTTCACTACGAAGGCAAGATTGAGGGTTTCTGGCGTTAAAGAGCCTGCGGCTTTTGTAAGAGAGTTACAGGCTCTTTATAATTGGGTTATTGGTGGATAGCTGGGCACATAATATTTGATTGATCGAGAACTTTTTGACAGCGAAATTTATTTGAGGGAGTGTGAGGTGTGAAGAAGTCTGAACGGCGGCTGCGGGTGGGGGTGCTGGGGTGCGGGCCGATCTCACAGGCGGCGCATTTTGATGCCTGCCGCAAGGCGCACAACGCCGATCTTTACGCGATTTGTGACCGCGCCGATGACCTGCGCGAGGCGATGACCGCGATGCACCGGCCACAGGTGAGCTACGCCGATTATGACGCGATGCTGGCTGACCCACAGGCGGACGCGGTGATTATCGCGGTGGCTGACCAGTTCCATGTGCCGCTGGCGAGTAAGGCAATTGCGGCGGGGAAGCCGGTGCTGATCGAGAAGCCGCTGGGGGTGAGCGTCGAAGAATGCGAGGCGCTGCGGCAGCAGGTGAAGCAGTCCGGCCTCGTACTGCAACTCGGCAATAACAAACGTTTTGACCCCGGTATCGCCTTCGCCCACGACTTCATCAAGGACGAGATCGGGCAGTTGATGGGGTTGAAGGCGTGGTACTGCGACTCGACCTACCGCTACGAGATGACGGATAACTTGCAGCCGCCGATGGTCAGCAGTGCATCGGTGCTGCGTCCGGCGGGTGATCCCAAGAGCGACCGCCGCCGTTACTATATGCTGACGCACGGCAGCCATCTGGTGGATACAGCGCGGTATCTGGCGGGGGAAATTGTCAGCGTTCAGGCCAAGCTGGTGGAACGGTTTGGCGCGTACTGCTGGTTCATCTCGGTTGATTTCGCAGATGGCAGCGTCGGGCATCTGGATTTGGTGGTGGCGGTGCGCGGCGATTGGGAAGAAGGCTTTCAGGTTTACGGCGAACACGGCTCGGTGAAGGCGAAGACCTATCTGCCGTGGTTCCACCGTTCGAGTGAGGTGGAGTGTTTCTCGGTGAAGGATGGGCAGTATCACCGGCCGCTGGGCGCGGATGCCTTCACCTATAAGCTGCAAGTGGAGGGGTTTGCAGATACGATCTTGAATGGCGCACCCCAACGCGGCGGCAGCATCGAGGACGGTATCGCGGCGATGCGGGCGATGGTGGCGGTGGCGCGGTCGGTGGAAAGTGGCGCGGCGGTTCGGTTGGACAGTGTGACAGGTGGTGTGTAATGGAAATCGGAATCTTTGCCAAGACATTTAACCGCCCGACGGTTGAAGGGGTGTTCGACGCGGTTGCGAGGGAAGGACTGCATGTCGTCCAGTTCAATATGAGCTGCGCGGGACTGCCCTCGATGCCGG
>Ga0209460_1000326_pt1 | contig 49964 bp, 46 predicted proteins | sample EBPBio132013_DNA_FD_185868 | JGI IMG/M metagenome (GOLD analysis project Ga0209460, IMG submission 185868) | Wastewater treatment Type I Accumulibacter community from EBPR Bioreactor in Madison, WI, USA - Reactor 2_5/13/2013_ DNA (SPAdes)... | ecosystem: Engineered > Bioreactor > EBPR >... | reverse complement strand
TCGCAAAAGTCCCAGTACGAAACCGATCCAATCGCTGAAGCTGGGCCACCGTCGTTTCGGCCTCGCGCTGGCTGAAGACCTGGGCATCGCGCTTTTTCACCAGCGACTGAGCAACCCCAATCCATTTTGTTTGCCGTGTCCGGCGGTTTTGGCTCCAAAACACCACCCGAATGAGCACCATCCTGCGCCTCCTGCACCATCTACCAACCGACCCGATGGATGGCGGCGGCCAGTCCACCACCATCCGTGCCCATCACTCCTAGGAAGTCGGCGCATTGCGATCATAGGGCATCGCCAACGCTTGCCCTGGTGTGACCAGCGTAAAGCGATAGTAGCCTTCGACCAAGCCCAAAGCGACGGCTCCTTCTGGCCCCACCCGCACCACGCCACTGCGCCGCACCGTGCGTAATTCATCCAATACATCCAGATCGGGATGCCCTTCGGCGGTCACAATGATGCCCCCAACATAGGGCTTCAAGTTGACCTTCTCAGGCGAGCCAATGGCCGTAATTAAATCCATCCCCAAGCGTAATTCCCGATGGTTTGGCATATACCGCATGCTATCCTCCACACATGCACATGAATCTCCCTGCGCCCAACTCCTTAGGCGTGGTGGTGACCTTCTTCCCCGTCCCGCGCCCACGGCATCTTCTTCCGCATGCCAAAAGTGCACTTCCTCGTCCTTGGTCATCCCCTGATAGCGCCCTAATTGCTGCGCAAGGACAAAAAAGCCTGGGCCTGGTATGCCACTCGTATTGACGACAATGGCACTGAGCATCGGTCGCTGCTGGGCATGCTCAGCTTCCGAGATTTCCCCCAGCATGATTCCAATTTCCCGCCCCATGTGATTCCCTGACGGGGGTAAGCCCATCAGCGTGGCAATGACGCTATAGGTGGTGCGTTCCCGCCGCTCGGCAGTGGCAATCAGGTGGCTATAGACCCGCAGATAAATCTGAGATCCGGTATATTTCGGGGGTTGATTCATAGCACACGTCCTTTCACGATCAACAGCTAGCGCCAGTATCTCACCCGCTTCCCTCACATATGTGCGCTACTCCGGCTCATCATTCCAGTTCAACCCCGCCACGGACAACGCCAAGCGCTCATTAATCGCCGCACGGCCAATCGCGCGCGTTGGCTTGGGAAAGTCGCCTGCATCACGACGCTCCATATACCCGTATGGCCCACCACTGTCCTCCGGCGGGGCTAGCTGTGCCCCATCCATGCAGCGCGGGTACAGCGCACGGGGACTGAGCGCATGGCAGGTTTCCACCGTGATCTGGTGCTCCCACCCATCCCCAAAATCGTAGCGGTAGGCAAACTGATCGCCACGCTGAAACTGAAACGACCCCACGGGTATCGTCCAGGCATCGCCCGTAAAGCCCAGCTCTCCGGTGCGATCAATCCCATACTCTTTTCCTTGAATCGTGAACTGATGCAGATGATAGTCCTCCCAGCCAAACGCAAGCTGGATGAAGGCATGCAGATCGGCCAAGGTGGTATCGCTGCGCACCACCAGCCGCCGCCAAACCCGGGGGGTCACATGCAGCAGTTCAATCAGCAATTGATAGGCCGAGGGTGTGGGTAAGGTTTTTTTGTGGTAGGGCGACGGCGGCACAATCGACCACGCGGGCTGATCGGAAACGTGATGCTTAGGCAGCTGGCGGCGCGGTGCGGGCGTATGCAACGCGGTGGGTTTGGCGATTGGTGGTGGGGGAGCCACGTCGCGCACCATGGCCGCGTGAGCCGCCTGAATAATCTGGCCCGCCATCTGTGCAGGGGTCAACGTGCCCTTGCCCGTGCGGTCGCGCTCGGCTTGGGTCAATTCCATGAGCAACAGCACCACCAGCGGATCATCCAATTCCACCCGTCGCACCCGTGGGTCTGGTGTCCACTCGTCACCCATCACTGGCTCCTTTCGATGCTAGCCCCACCACCGTTCGACTGGATAGGCATCAAACGCGCTATCCCGCCCAAGAATCGGAATCTGCTCGACCAATGCTTGCGCTATCAGCATCCGATCAAACGGATCACGGTGATGCAGCGGTAGGGTCACGATCTGCTCTAAGTGCAGCGTCGAAATCCCAAACAACAGCATGCCATTCGTCGGCAGGAGTTCATGCACCAGCTCACGCAGCGGCATACCGAGATCGAGCTTCCCCAACGAGATTTTGATCGCCATTTCCCAGATGCTGGCCAAACTCACCAAGCGCTGGGCACTCGGCTGCTCAATCCGTTCGCGCACTGCTGCGGGCAACTGGGGATCACCTGCCAAAAACCAGAGCAGCGTATGCGTATCCAACAGAAACCTCATGCCGCCTCCTCCATCCCATCGTCAAGCGGCTCGTCAAAATCGGCACTGAGGCGAATTTTGCCACGGGCGCTGCCAAACTTTGGGGTTCCCGTGGCCACCGGAATCAGCTGCACCGCGCTGCCATCAGCGCGGGTGATAATCACTTCGTTGCCCTGAGCAGCAGCCTCAATCAGTTCCGCAAGGTTTTGTTGTGCTTTCGTTATGTCAATAATCGTCATCATACCCTCCGTGTGGTCGGTTAGCCGCCATGTAATTCCAAGGGGTCGTTCGTGACATCGAGCATGCGTCGATCCTCGTTGTCGATCCACGTCAACACCTCGCCTGGCGGATTGGGGTTCTTGCGAAAAATGTCAACCATCCGCGTATAGGCCGCAGGAGAACATTGGGCGGTCGGGAAGGTTTCGCGATTGCTGCGCAAGCCCACGAGGTTCGCTTCTTCGCCTTGCGACCGAAACACCGTCAACCCTGCCTTGGGGTCAAGCACCATAAAGAAATAATCGCGCATGGTCAACATCTGATCAATCACCGCCAAGGCCACCCGATTGCTCGGATTGACCAGGCCATGGTAGGTCGTTGCGCCGTAAAACTGCAAACTCATCAGCATGACCTGATCCTGGGGATCGCCCAGCATCGCATGGCCAAAGCGAAAGCCCTGATTCGTCACGCGGGCAGGAATCGGCGTGGCGGGGCGCATCACCACATAGCCCGTGCGCACGCCACCACAGAGCAGCATGCCCAAGCCCAAACAGGGGTCGGGTGATTCTACGATCGTTTGGATAAAGCCCCGATGGAGCGTTAATGCGTCTGGCATCCTAATTTCCTTTTCACACCATTGGTATCTAGGCTCCGTCTGATAATTCCGGAAGCCTTCCTGAAAAAGGCTTAGAACATCATCATGAACATGAACATCACCAAGAATACTACCCCGATCAACCGATGAATGGCGGTTCTTACGACGATATAGACCATGGTCTTGAATTATCAGACAGAACCTAATACCTCGTTCCGCCGGAATTTATTCGGATGACAGATCGTGATGTGTTGGCCGATATGAAAGATACCCTTCCAAGAAAGGTATTTCCCATACCTTGCGACGTTTATGTTGCACCCATGGCTCATTATGCCAAGCAAAGCTGATCAAATATGCTCTTTCTGGCAGCATTTGGGGACCTCCAAATAGTATCCTAGAGGCCTTGACAGATTGATTACAATGACACCATTTTTGTCTATTAATGCCGATTCATACTGATTTTTGTCGCACAAACACTATTTTATGCTACAAAAAGGGGTATTTAGAGAGCATGCGCTCAATACTTTACAAATAGTCAATAATCGTAGAGGTCATCATACTTGAATCAGTATGCGACCTCTCTTCCATTAGGTAATTCTGTTGAGAATATGGTATCATTACACTTAATTAAACAAAGAGATCACTTGTTCCAGCAAGTGATCCCCTTGTTTGTAGTAATTAGGAGTTTGCGCTTATGCCAAACTTACGGCAAAGCGGCAAAGCCGTGTTGAAATGGTTTCGTAACAACCATATCAATATTATCGGCTGGGCTATTAACATTGCTGCCATAATCAGCAGCTAAACCACCATCGGAACATACGGGTATGAGCGAAGTATAATTCGTTCATACCCGTATTGTATATCCTATTATCAACCATTGTCAATAAACTGACAGAAATAAGGACATTTCCGTTAAAGGAGAGCAGTAAAAAGTCGGGGGCACTACCCCGAAAACGGCAGCGCTGGCGTACCCATCGGTTCAGACCGGAAACCCGCATACCACCCGCGAACGGTCGCCTCCCAATCACCATTGAGCACTTGAGTTCGGACTTGCAGCAGCAGATGTGCACCCTTAGGTGTCCACTGCATCTGTTGTTTCTTGACCATGCGTTTGCTAACGACATAATTCACCGTTGACTCCACAAAGCTGGTACTAATCCGCTCGCCCTGCCGATAACGCTCCCCATAGTTGATAATTGACCCGCTGTTGTGGTCAATGTAGGTGCTCAGGTCGTGGACATACCGCCCCATCGTTGCCGCTGCCGCGCTCCCCGGCTGGATGGTGATCGCCCCATCGTCATCGTAATCCCAGCCATCCAACCACTCGGCAAGCGTGTCCACGGCTTCCAATGCGCTAGCCGTATTGCCATGCCAGAGGTGGTGTTTGATCCGTTCGATGCTGTCTGCCAGTGATCGTCCATCCCAGGGTGGGTAGTCCGGACGGACGGGAAGCCCGCGAGCGCACTGCTGGAGCACCGTCAGCCGCATCGTGAGATGAAACCAATCCAGCACGTGCTCGGCCTGCGGGTACAGGTCATCGGGGAGGCGGCGGACGGTATCGCCCCCATCCGTAAAGAAGGTCACCTGCTGATTGGCGTGCATGCCTTGCGATCGGAGCAGGTCAAACAGTCGCCGTCGGGGCTTACGATCATACCGCTGCACCAGGGCGAAACATTTGCTGGTTGGCGGCATGCCCTCCGGCTCATCCCGACGAAAGGCGAGGATACTTTTGCCTGCGATGACCTCAAACAGATTGGCCGTCTGTGCCCCACAACTGCCCCGCCGTGCGCGGAGAATCGCCCCATCGAGTCCGACGGACAGCGGCCCATCAGGTATGGGCAAGCGATCACGCTCGGCCTGACAGGTATCCCACACCATCACCCGATCATCACCAAGCTGCTGTTCAAGCCGCTGGGCATCGTGGAGCAGATGATTGCGCACCGTCGTTGCATTGTGGGTCGCATCGATGGGCAACACCTCGTGGATAAGCCGCGTCGCGAGGCCATAGGCCATGAGACTGGCCCATTTCGTCTCAAGATACCGCAATTCGGGACTGACCCGCTCAGGGAGCAGCTGGGCGAGAGGACGCACAGTTTTGGTTGCGGTCGCGTGCGGCTGACAGGCACACTGATACCAGCGGGGGTTGGCGACCGCAACGCGGCCAAAGAGCGTCCGGAACGGGGCCGTGGTCTGTTGTTTTATCCGGCGTGGCGTGGCACAGGTAGGACAGGGCCGGTGTTGCGTGAGGTAGGCGGTGACTTGGTGGGTGACCAGTGCCTGTTGGGTCTGCTGCACCAGCTGTTTGCTCTCGGCGAGGGTTAAGCCAAGCGTATCGATGCTCGTTGATTCCCGCACAAGGGTGGTCAGCACGTGCTGCTGCTGGGTGCCATCATCGGCCTGAATCTGGATGGTGATCGTCATCTGCATGTGGGTTCCTCCCCAGCGCGTGAAAGGCCTGATTCACCGCCCGTCGATCGAAGGCAATGGGCATCCATGCCTCCCAGTCGTCGAGCTGGTCAAGCGCATCCATAAAGTCGTCATCATCAACCGTTGGGCGTGGCCCGCCCGCCGCGAATGTCTGGACCCGTTCGAGGATCAGCTGCATGGCGGCGTGGAGCGGATCGAGCCGATCCCACGACATGCGTTCTCGGAGGAGCGCTCGATAGCCTAGGGGGCCACCACAATCTTCGGGTGGACATGCCCCCGATCCCGCGTGACAGTGGGGATACACGCGGTGCGGGACGGCGGGACGAATCTGTTCAATCCAGATATCGTGCTGCCAGAAGTCGCCCATATCGTAGTCATAGCGGAAGCGCTCACCAACCCGCCAGCGAAAATCGGCAAGCCGCACCTGGTCGGGATCGTCAGCAAAGGAAAAACCGCCATCGTGATAGACTCCATACGCCTTGCCATAGATCAGAAATTGATGGAGGTGGGCATCCTCCCAACCCATCGCAGTTTGGATAATAGCATGGAGATCGGCAATGGTGGTGGTTGCGGCGACCTGGACCCGTCGCCACACCTGCGGCGTAATGTCCCGCAATACGATTTTGAGGTGATAGATTAGCGGTGTCGATGCAGTAAGGGTCATGGCAACTCCGGCTGGGTTTCCACGGCGAGGACAGGGGCAAGAAAACGGTCGTTTGGTTGCCCATGGGTGCGGGGGCGTGAAACAGCGGTGCCATGGGCGGTCAGATGGGCATGATACGCGGTCAAGGTATCTTTGTTAAGATACCACAGGCAACAATGAGATTCTTGACCAGAAGGGCTTAAACGCACGGCCCCCCGAAACATGACAGCGAACATGTGTGCGTATATCAACGATTACAAACCCATTTGTCAGCTGCTAATGGAGGCGATATCTGTAATGCTCCGCGACCCATTCGTCAAGGATACATACACGAGAAAAAACAATGCAAAAGAGGCATTTTGCCTTTAATTGTGGTAGAGTTCTTTTCTCATTGAGCGTGGCCGCAGCGCAGAATGCTAGTGCTAACGCGACACCCTAGACCCATTTGATCAGTGGCTGGAGCCGACCCATAGTGTGGCGACCCGTCGGCTCTATCGCCAGATTCTGGGGCGCTTTGTGACCTAGCTTCAGGCCACACATCCCGAGAGTCCCCCAACGGTCGCCAATCTCTCGTCACGGGATGGCGCTACCATGAGTGGTTACGCGTCCAGCAGCCCTCCAAAAAACCGGCCACCATTAATACCACTTTGGCAGTGCTTGATACTTGGGGTAGATGGACTATGACGGCAGGCCTGCGCGACGATCATCCCTTTGCCACCCTTACCCGCGTGCGGGATGTTGATACCGAACGAGCACCCAAGGCGCTCTCGCCAACCCAGCAGGATGCTTTACTGAAAGCGGCCAGTCATGGGCGGCACGCCGCACGGACGATGGTCATCGTCGGCCTGTTGCTGCATACTGGGCTACGGGTTGCGGAACTGTGTGCCTTAACCTGGGGCGATCTGGTGATGGGAGAACGCTCGGGGCAGCTGCGGGTGCGGGCGGGCAAAGGCGGTGTGGCGCGCGGACGGTTCCGCTCAATGTCGAGGTGCGGCGAGATCTCTGGCGCTGGGTGGTGGCCCGGACCACCCTTGCCGACGATGAAGCACCCGATGCGCGGCTCCGGTGGACGGCTGCCCATGCCCTGCTGTTGATGAGCTGGGTTCAGACCGATCCGGTGCGTCCAGTAGTTCCGAGCCAGAAAGGTGGCCCGTTGCGACCACGGGCAGTCCAAACCGTGATCGCTATGGTCGCCTACCACGCAAAAATCATCGATCCCCTGGTGACACCGCATGTCCTCCGCCATACCTACGCAACGCAGTTAGTCACGAATGGTGCACCGCTGACGGTCGTGGCCACCCTGCTCGGCCATCAACGGCTGAGCACCACGGCAATCTACACGAAAGCCGTCGGCTCACGAGCTGGCACGGTGGACTGATACCTTGGCGCTCGATTAAGAGATTTCGTCACAACAAACCGGGGCATTCTGCATTTAGCCCTCCTACTGTCAGGATAAGGTCTCAGACCTTCATAAAGAATCGTCAAGAAACCATAAGAGTAACCCTATCCTGATACTGGATTGGAGGGAATCTGCCATCAGATTAGGGTTACTCTCTAGGACAATCTCTTCATGGAAACATCGGCGCAACACTCCTCGTAAATCCCCATGCGCCACACGGTGGAGTCATAGATATAATGCTACGCGGTAACAAGTAATGCTGTTGCATACATGATTCCAACTCCCGCAACAAACCCGCCAAACACTGCCTTCGAGAACAACGGTGTTCTATCGTCGTTACTCTGGCGATACAACAAATAACCAACTTCATAGATAACCTGGGCAATCGCACCTGCCCCCAAGGCTAAGAAGAGAGCGGTGAGCACCGTGTTATAGATAAACCCTCCAATCCATACCCCAAGCACTGCCGGTAATCCAGCGAGGGCCGCTAATCCTACAAAGTGGGCCATTGATGGCCGTTCACGCGTCAGCGGTGCAGCAATCCCAATCCCCTCGGTAATATTATGTAGGGTAAACCCTATGACGAGAAATGTGCCAAGCGCCGCACTTCCTGAAGCAAAAGCGGCACCAATCGCAAGTCCTTCACCAAGGTTATGCAAGCCAATTCCGAGTGCAATGCGATAGGCAAGCTGCAATCGACTTGGTGGGATTTGCGTGCGGTTCCGGCCAAGCGTCATTAAGAAACCACAACTGATCAGGGTTACCATTAAGACAAGGGAACTTCCACCAAAAATAGGGGCCGTATCAGCAATGACATCCATTGCCTCAGCGAGTGTATCAACCAACAGGAAGACTAAAAGCCCTATCGTAAGGCTGAGAATAACCTGCATACCGCTACGCCCAAGACGACGCAATACCGGGAACCATAATAAGCCAAGGCTCACTGGAATAAACCCAACGTAAATACCCAAGAGCGCATAACGCCCAACGGTCTCGATCGTTATGCTTGGCGTGCGAGTTGCAACAGCGAGTTGATGCGCAAACGTTACCCCATTCGTGGTAATGATCGTGACGAGATGTGGTTCATCTTGCACCCATGGATAGGGAAGGGTAATGGTGGCACTCCCCAGTCGTGGAATCGTTTTGTTGGGTGTTATCTCAAACATCCAATAGGCATCATCAACTTGGACTTGGGCAACTGTTACTGGGTCTGGCCCGCCATTTGTGACATTAACTACGAGTTGGTTCGCAACGGGTAGGGTTATCCGATTAATCGTTAACTCCTCAATTGGTGGGGCTGTCCGATCACCAAGTCCTGTTTGGGTAGTGACAATGATTGCCAACAACACACCCAATAAGAGGAGTGGAAGAAGTGCCGAAAGCATGAGACTACGCCGCCACCATGGGCGTTGTGGTACTCCGGAAGGATCTGACAAGGCAGACATTAAAGTTCTCCCGTGATAAGCGTACAAACCCCAAATGGATCGGCTTGCTCGGTAAAGGTCGGCATCGTTGGGAGCGTAGCACCCGTTTCGGTAACATTGAACAGGCTCATCCAGCCCAATTCTGCAAATTCACTCACATGGGCATGAAACATAAATTGGCCAGGGAATTTATAGCGAAATTCAAGGATATGGCGTTCGCCTTGGGCTAACATGATGGTATCGGTAAATTCATGGGGTTGAAGTTGCGTTCCTGTCCGAAAGACATGAAACATATTGGCATGTAAATGAAATGAATTAATCAGATCAAACTCGGTAATATTGACGAGATAGATCCGCACTAATTCATTCAGTTTGAGCGGAATAGGGTGTTTCGCGTAGTGAAATGCGACGGTGTTAACGGCATAAAACTCATTAGCACCGTCAAAATTTGTATCAAAGGCATTCATTACCATGACTAATTCATGGGCATCAGGACGTGGTTGTGGTGGATCAACAATAAAGACACCATACAAACCTTTATGGATATGTCGCCGAAGCGGAACCGTATGGCAATGATACAAGTGTAGGCCAAATGGCTCTGCATCAAACTCATAGATAAAGGTTTCCCCTGATGGAATGGCCTCGAGGCCGTCCATATTGGCAGGATGAATTCCATGGAAATGGACTGAGTGTGGGTGGCTGCTTCCATTGATAAAGGTGATTCGTAGCCGATCACCTTCAGTACAACGGAGGGTCGGGCCGGGGACGCGTCCGTTATAACTCCATGCCGGAAACATCACCCCTGGTGCAATTTCAATGAGTTGATCACCCGCAATTAATGTATATTCGCGGAGCGTTCGCCCATCGGGCAGCGTTGTCACCGTCCCATAATCAAAATCGGTTAACAACGCAAGCGGGTCGAAATTATTCCGTTTGTTATCGACATCACCCATAACCATGTTTGCCATCAAGCTCACATGATCGCCCGTTTGACCACTATGTTGATTCGATGATGGATGCGTGGGTGTTTGTGCCGATGCAGGAGCGAGCGATGCATTCAGGGCCATAGCACTCCCTGCTAACCCCATCATACCAACCCCTCCTAAAAAGGAACGACGCGAGAAAGAAGATCGTTTTTTCATAGAACTTGCCTCGTTATCTACCTAGAACTAAAAATAAGGAGAGGGTTGCGTTGGTGCAACCACACTGTATGGAAATTCAGAGCCATCACTTCTACCCGCTCAGAGAGCACTAAAAACAATCGAAGTATGGTTTTTATGAGATAAACACGCCGTAGTGTGCAAACCTGTTCAAGGTGCTAGCGATTTTCCAGACTCATACTATTACATTAGGGATCAATAAATCATTATTTAGGGTATCCTAATAATAAAGTACATGAGGAGCTAATGTCAATATCATACCATCGCACGATCACCGTAATCTATCGATGTGTGGGGTTCATTTCTTGATACCTAATGGACTTACGCGTTGGAAGCGAAGGCCCAATGCGCATAGTCGCTGTGGCTATGCGCATTGGGCCACTATCAACGATGACATCCCCTTTATGGCTTGGCTGCGAGGACTTGATCAATGAGCGGTGTTAATTCCTCGGTCGTAATTCCGCCTTCAAACTTGGTAAAAATCATGCCTTTGCCATCAATAAGGAATGTCCATGGCTCACTTGCAAGGTTCCATGTTTGCATCGCAGGAACCAGTTTGGGCGGATTTGCTTGGACGGATTCACTGAATGGATATTGATAGGTTTCCACATGAATCACATTTAACCGTTCCCCGTAGACCTTTTGCAGTTGCCCAAGCACCCGCACATTGGGACTACACATCGCCGTTTTACAAAACCCTGGAGTCCCGAACAAAATCAATGTCGATTTTCCATTCGCCAGCGCATCGCGAAGGTTGGTTTGATATAAGGCTGGGTTAGGCAGTGGATCAGACGTTATCTCGGCTAATGGTTGACTATCATGGATAGTCGGTGTATCAATAATCGGTGCACTACTCCCAATTGCCGGAGTCGGATCTTCTTCAAAAACGTCAATCCGCAAACGGCTGGTTCCGGTAATCCCATCACTTAAGGTAATAGCAGCCTCAATACCCCATGGACCAGGCTCAGGAATCGTCGGATAGGTCACATAAATTCCGGCTGGTAAGCCCTGCCCGAAATAGGTAGCTGGACTCGATCCGGCTGCTGTCAGTTTTTGTTCTTCGGTTCCACCAAGAAAGAAGAACTTCAGGACAACCTGCGCACCAGGATCATTGACGGGTGACCCATCACGCATGATTCCAACAGAGAGTCGATTTGGGCCTTTGACAATGGTTGAAGATGCAATCACTGCTTGAACGTGTACCGGAATCGCGGTGGGAGACGCTGTTTGTACTTGACCACATCCGATAAGTGCGATCAGTCCCATGATCCAGCCTGTCAATCGATGAACATTCATGATTGTATCCTTTACCCAAGTGCACTTGAATGTGATGCCTCAGTGGAGGGTGTTGCGAGATACTTGGTGAATCGTAAGAGCCGTAAGGCATTGGCAACTACGAGCAAGGTACTGCCTTCGTGCAAGATAATGGCGATGCTAATGCCAGCAACCCCGAAAATGGCCGACGGTACCAGCAACCCGATCACACCAACCGAGATCCAGACATTTTGGAGGATAATCCGCCGTGATTGACGACTTAGTGCAACGGCAAAGGGGAGTTTCGCTAGATCATCGCTCATCAATGCTACATCAGCCGTCTCCAAGGCGACATCCGTACCGCCTGCACCCATGGCAATCCCAACCGTCGCATGGGCAAGCGCTGGCGCATCATTGACCCCATCACCAATCATTGCCACTTTGCCGTGCTTGCTCAGCAGATCCTTAATCGTCGTGACCTTGTCCTCGGGGAGCAGATCGGCCTTGATGTCGGTCAGTCCCACGTCTGCGGCGATCGTCTCGGCAACGCGTTGATTATCGCCCGTAAGCATGACGAGGCTCGTAATACCTAAATGCTTGAGCCGTGCCAGGGTCTGCTGCACATGTGGGCGCGGCTGGTCGGCGAGTGCCAGCATGCCGATAACTTCTGTGTCCACACTGACAACCATGGTCGTTTTCCCCGCTGCTTCCAGTGCCTTGACGCGGGCCACCACAGTGTCTGGGAGCGGGACTCCAAGCTCCTCAGGATACAGCTTCAGGCTCCCAACCCGAATCGTCTGACCATCAACCGTCGTGCGCACGCCCCGCCCCGTAATGGACTGCACCTCGCCCGTCGTTGGCAGCGTAAGGGTGCGTTTCTGCGCCTCGCGCACCACCGCTAGGGCTAGGGGATGCTGCGATCGGCTTTCGACCGCCGCCGTCAGACTTAAGAGTCCCTGTTCTGTCTGAGTACCGAGGGGAATCACATCGGTCACCACGGGTTTGCCTTCGGTGATCGTCCCTGTTTTATCGAGCGCGAGTGCCTTTAAGGTGCCGAGATTTTCGAGATGAACACCACCTTTGATCAAGACACCGTTCCGGGCAGCTTGGCCAATGCCCGACAACACCGCTGCGGGTGTCGCAATCGCCAGCGCACATGGCGAGGCGGCAATCAGCATCGTCATCGCACGCAAAAAGGCTGCGCTCCACGAGAGCCATCCGATGAGCGGTGGCACGATGATCATCAACACAACAGCGCCAAGCACCGTGGGTACAAAGATTCGCTCGAAGCGGTCGGTAAAGCGTTGGGTTGGTGATTTCTGCGCTTGCGCTTCCTCGACCATATGGCTAATGCGTGCAATCGTTGTATCCTTCGCCAGCTTCGTCACGTCGACTTCGAGGGCACCCTCACCGTTAATCGTGCCAGCAAAGATGGTGCTCCCAGGTTCTTTGTCCACGGGGACGCTTTCACCGGTAATCGGGCTTTGATCAATGGTCGACCGACCGATTCGGATCGTGCCATCGACCGCGATTCGCTCGCCCGGTCGGATCACGACGATATCGCCGCGCTGGAGCTCTGCAACGGGCAGCTCGTGTTCGCCACCGTCGCGGCGTACACGGGCGGTTTTGGGCGTGAGCTGCCCGAGCGCCTCAATCGCCCGTCGGGCGCGGCCCAAGGCATAGTGTTCCAGCGCATGGCCTAGGCTGAAGAGAAACAGGAGCAAGGCACCTTCGGCCCATTCCCCAAGCACGGCCGCACCGATTGCCGCGACCACCATCAGTACATCGATATCAAACTGAAGATTGATCGCCGCCTTGAAGGCGTGACGGGCGGCATCAAACCCGCCCGCCATGTAGGCGAGGATATAGAGCCCAATTGATACTCCCGCTGGAAGATCAAGGAGTAAGGCACCAAGAAACCCCAGCGCGAGAAAGACACCGGAGAGGAGTGAGAGAACCAACTCCCCGTTTTGGCGAACCCACCCGCCCTCTGTCTGCGGTGGATCATCGAGGGTATACCCCAGTGATTTGGTGCGCTTCACAATGTCGGCGCGGTCGACCTGCTCGGTGTCGTATTCAACCGTCAGCTTTTCCGCCGCATAGTTGACCGCGACACTCAGCACACCGGGAATACGCCGCAGCACCCCCTCAATGCTCGCGGCACAGTTGGTACAGTCCATGCCGTGGATTTTTATCGTCTCGTGACGAAATCGACGGGATACTTGGGCGCCCGCGTCAGCAACGAGGCGCTTGACGGCCGCAAGCGAGATCAGATTCGGTTCATAGTGCAGGCAAAAGACCGCTTTGCCGTTCTGCCGATCCACATGGGCCTTGGTGATCCCGCGTTGGTCGCCAATCATCGTCTGGAGCCGCGTGACGCACTGATCCTGCTCATCGACCACCCCAGGCAGCACTACGGGGATTTCAAGTTGAAGCGTCTGTTCCATGAAATTGCTCTCCTTCGGATGCCAGAGGCCTACTCAGCAGCGGCGACGATGTCCAGAATGGCGTGCATGGTCGAATCATCCTCATCGCCATGGGCGGTATGACGGAGACAGACCATCAGTAAGACGCGAATGTGTGCGTCATCGAGGCTATAAAAGACTAGTTTCCCCTCGCGTCGGCTTTTGACAATCCGAAGTTGCCGCAGCACGCGTAGGTGCTGCGAAATCGCCGATTCGGAGGTGCCAATGACCGCTGCAAGATCGCAGGTGCAGAGTTCCTGATCAAGCAGGCTGTAGACGATTTTGGCACGCGTCGAATCGGCCAAGGCTCGGAAGGTCTCGGCAACCGTAAAATAGGTATCATCGCTGAGGAGGGAAGCTCGGCTACGTTCAACTTGTTCGGGATCGACCCCGTGGCTACTACAGCGTTCGATGGGGCGGGGTAGTGATGTCATGACAGGCCTCTTGATTTATCAATTTAGTAATTACTAAATTATCAAATCGAAGCGCAATTGTCAAGCCCTTCGTTGGGAACCTGCTTCGCGGTCAGTGCACCGGAAGAGCACCACTAGAATGTGCCCTTGCGCTCGCTGACCGCATCGCGCCCGTTCTAGGCCTAGACCCAAGTTTTCCGCAGCCGAGTACACCATCATTTAAAAAAGGTCTTTTGTTCGATAATTCCGTTATTTTGCATCAAAAAATAATCAAAATAGTGTGGAATAGCGTCACTTTTTCATGAATAATGGACGATAATCGGTCGTATCTTTCAAATGGAGCAATCAGCGTTTTAGGGTATTCTCATAGCCTAAAACGCACCATGGTGTGGCTGGGTGTAAACATCTTGGGTTTGGGCCTTCTAGTGGTGCTCTTCCGGAAACTCTAAGGTTTGGGTAAAGGCCTCGCCGCCAACCTGGAGCGTGAAGGATTTGGCGTGTTTGGGCACGGCAAATTCAAAGACCGCCGGGACCATATCTTCCCAGGTGAGAAGCACGTTGCCCTGTTCATCTTTCAAGACCGCACCGCCCCAGAATGCCGGGGTGTTGGTATCGAGTAAGTGCGCAACCAACTCTGGGAGATCATCAACGCTTTCGGCTTCGGCGCAACACCAGATATCGCGTCCGGTGTACGATTTTGGCGTGATCTCGCCAAGTTGCTCCATCTGCTCGTGGTCGACACTTTCGCCAACGCCAACCAACACCAGGTTTGCGGGCGGGAATTTCTTGGCCATGATCGCGCTGGCGATCTCTTTGGTATAGTGGGTCAACTGATCGAAGTCATGGAGCTGGCCGTCGGTGACGATAATCCCCAATGCGGCTTTGACTTCGATTTTTTGCTGAAGTTGCTGGATATAGAACACAAAGTCACGCACCGCTGGTAGCAAGTAGGTGCCATTGCCAAATCGCTCCGGGCCGTGGTATTTATAGTTCGCCGCTTGCTCGGCATTCAGTTCACCGATCACCTCAACCTCTTTACCATTATCGCCAGCTGCCCAGTAGGCGACGCGACACACGCCATCGGCATCTTTCTGGGTAATGTAGGGAACGATAATCTGCATGGCTTCTTGCACAGGGTTGCGTTGTTTGCCGAGCGCAATGGAGAAAAAGCTGCGGGCACGGGTATAGTTGCCCGCCTGCTGCATCGACTTGCTGCCGTCCATATAAAACGCGGCTGCCATCTTTTCAATTTCGGCATCGATGGCGAAGGCAACTTCGACCTGAAGTTGTTTGCCGCTATCGTCCAGATGGAGGTCGGCGAAAATCGGCAGAAGACCTTGTTCGCGGTGAATTTTCCGTGACATAGGTGGGGTGCTCCTTTGCAAGCGATAGTGGCCACTTCTACGGGCCAACAACGAAAAGGTTACACATGGACTTAATCGAAATCACGCGACCAGTCGGCGGCGGGCGGTGATTCTGGCGGTTTGTCAGGAGCGCGACCAAAATCCGCGCTCAAGGACTCGGGTGTCGATGGTCTTGACGGCGGGGATGCCGAACTCCAATCGGCCTGCGTCGAGATCACGACCGCACGCTCGTCATGCGGGAAGTCCTGCCACCAAGACTCGCGTGCGACGGGGCGGGGCGGTGGTGCCTTAAAGTCGTTCGCCCATGACACGTCGCATGCGGAGGTGTTCAGTGAACGTAGGGGGGGGCGTATCGGCTGGGCAGATGTGTTCGGCACGGCATCGCGGGCAGGTGTTGTCGAAGCGGGTATTGGTGGTTGGCGTGATCCCAAGGTATCGACACGCCGAAGCAAGGCGTGCATCATGGCCAGATCCGCTGGCGTGGTCATCGCGCTGAGCAGCCCATCGATAATTTGCTGATAGTCACCTAGGGTGGCCTGCGGTGGGAGGGTAATGGATGGTTCTGACCAGTGTTGCGCCCAACGCCGCACCCGTCCTAGCAGGGATGTCGATGCCGCAGAATGCGCTGATGCGGACTCGCGGACGGCGGTAGTGCCGACAATCCGATAGCCATCTGCGATCAACTCGGCCTCAAGCTGCGCACGGCTGGGGACTGGAAGCGTGATCGATGCCAAGGGATGGGCATGTTCACGCAAGTCGTGCTGTAGGTGGAGCAGCAGCTCATAGACGATCTGTATGACTATGGCTGTATTATCGCTGCTGCTGACATGAGCTGGATCAAAGAGGGGATAGAGGAGCGCCATGCCGGTACCCTCCTGCACGGTGGCGCAGGGCGCGAGGGGGATCAGGGCGTGCGTGATCGATTCTGCGGCCTGTACAGGATGATGAAACGGCGACGCGAATCCCATGCGCCAGCCGTAGAGTAGATCGAGCCGACCGACGGTGAGACAGACATCATTAGCAAGGACATCCACGCAGCTCTGTGGCCCAAGATCACTAATCCGTGCATGCATCCGTCCATAGAGCGATACGGCATCATTGTAGCCCTGGGCTTGGACGACCTGCTCGATCGCATCAAGGGAAGCAATCCACACTTCACGGGCAGTAATCACCCGAAACCGACCACGCTGATTCACCTCAGCAGTACGAATGATCGCCTGGAGATTGGCGGGAAGGGTTGGGATTATCAACGCAGGTGCGACCATGATACTGCCTCCTAAGCATCCTAGGATCACCACCAAGTCGGGCGCTGTCATGGCATCGGCTCGCACATAGAAGATATCCAGCACTGTGGCCGGCAGCTGCAGCGGAAGCTCCGTAGGAGGGCTGTCATGGCCTGGGCGCAGGTGACTATAGGGAGGCCAGGAAAACAATGCAGGACTCATACACACTCCATGAAGCCTGATATCAGGCATTATGTGGGTAGTATATCCGATGCCACTAGAGAATGTCACCTAGGAATCAGTAGATGATTTTGGGTTCTAGCCCTATTCCCATCTTGTCAGCGATTAACATATCTGCTCAATAATTGGGGGCAGAGGGCGTATCCATACCGCATCGAGCGTTCTCTCGGCTTCCAATCCGACTGGATCGGTGTCTCACGCCACGAGTTGTCGAGTGGATTCGCATGTGTCCGTGCGATAATCGCATCTGCTAAGGGAATCAGGGTCGGGTCATGACACAGCATGTAGCATGTCATACGGATCACGCTTAGGAATCGACACAAACTGTCGATTCCTGATGGGATAGGTCGTGCGGCCAAAGATCGGGTGGTGAGATGCCGCAGGGGTATGACCAGGATGCCCACGCATTCTAGGCCCAGCACAACATATTCCCGCTAGGCGACGGCGCTGCGCGTGACCACCCGCTGCCATGTTATCCAGCGATGCCACAGGGGCATCCCAATGGCCAGCACCAACCCCCTTGCTATAGATGATGATGCCCTCCGAGAACACACCGCCGCCGGAGCAGTCATGACTGGCGTGACAAACGCACAATCCTCCAAGCCCCACGCGCGACGACCACAAAGATCATGGCACCGATCACGAGATCGGGAATCTGCGAATTCGTCAGCCAGACCAAGACACCAGCCGTAATCACACCGAGATTGACGACCACATCATTGGCCGTAAAGATCCGGCTGGCTTGCATATGGGCTTCTTGATCCTGATTGCGCTGAAGAATGATTAATGAGATGACATTGCCAAGGAGGGCGATGAGGGAAATCCCTATCATCAGCCCAAAGGATGGTTCCGCCGTTGGCATCAGGACTCGCCGCAGGACTTCCGCCAAACCAAAGAACGCCAAGCCAAATTGAAAGTAGCCACTCATCTGGGCGATGGTCTGTTTGGTGGTCACCGAGCGTCCGACCGCGTAGAGGCTCAAGCCATAGACTAGGGCATCAGCCAGCATGTCGAGAGAATCGGCAATCAATCCCATCGAGCGGGCGAGCAGGCCCATGACCACCTCAAGGACAAAAAGACCGGCATTGATAAGCAGGACGATCGTGAGCAATCGCCGCTGGCCTGTAGTATCTTCTTCCTCCGACACCGTGGTGGTGGCCTGCTGATCAATAAGGCGGGTGCCCAGTTGAAGGGATTCAAGGCTGTGGGTAATCTCTGTCAGTTCACCCGTATGGGTGACAACGAGAGTCCGCGCTCCCAAATTGAAGACGAGGTGGCGGATCTCGGGGTGCGGCTCCAGCCGCATCCGGATCAACTGCTCTTCGGCCGCACAATCCATATGCTCAACTCGAAAGGTGGTGGTAAACATCGGTCACTCCTTCTCGGTGTCAACGGGTGCGGGACTATCCGACACCGTATAGGTCGGCATACACCCCCTGCGCCACCTTAGCCAGCACCAAGTCTGCGACCTGAAGCATGGTTGCAATACGCTCATCGCTCAGGCGATAGCGGACAAAGCGTCCATCCTGTTCTTTGGCGACCAAGCTACAGTCCCACAAACAGGCAAGATGATTCGAAGCATTCAACTGGTGGTTGCACAGAGATCTGTTACGGTCTGGAGACCCGTAGCCAGCGACTCCAGCAGAACCAAGCGCGAGGGATCAGTCAGGCCACGAAAGAGCTTGGCTTTGAGGGTGGTCAGGGTTGGGTCTGGAACACCTCCAACTCAGGGACAAATCAGGGCCGCACATCAATCTGGAAGGGCACCACATGATCAATCTGGTTGATCTCAACGTGGACGATCATCTGCCACGATCCTTCCATCGTATACGCGCCTTGGGCGGTGTAGAGACCGTTGCGCTGGGGCGCTGCCCAGGGATTTTGTTGGCCCATCGGCATGCCCGGCATTACCATCTCAAGATACACCTCGGCATCATCAACGGGCGCACCCGTGCTATCGGTGACCATGATCTGCCAAGATTGCGCAATGGCCACGACGGGGTGAGTCGTGGCCGTCAACGTCACCGTGAGGCCATCGACCGTTTGGGTCAGCCCTGCTGGTGGCTGGGTTGTTGCGGAACACCCAGCAAAGAGTCCAAGCAGCAGACCTAGCATTAGCATGCCACGACGAATGCGTGTGTAATATATCATCATATGTTAATATGATGATATATTACGGCTGTTTTGTCAAATTCTCCTAGGAGGACTAGCAGGAGTATTTGGCCCAAACCCAAGATGTTTACATCCAGCCGCACCATGGCTCGTTTTAAGGCATTAGAATAGCCTAGAATGATGATCGTTCCATTTGAAAGATACGACCGATTATCGTCCATTTTTTATACAAAAGTGACGCTATTTCACGCTATTTTGGAACAAACTAGCAGAATTATCGAACAAAGAAACTTGTTTTAATGCTATTTTGAACAGAAACCTACGATTTCGAGCTGGTCTAACCGCATAGTTCTGCTTCCCCAGCATGAACTCCCTCGAGAAGCGTCCTTGACGTTGGAGATAGTGCGCGACCGTCTTCGGTGCACCTCGGATGAAACACCGATCGCTATGATAGAATAGCCCAGCATGGATTCTGGAGTATGAAGGGTGCATCATGCGAACGACGAAAACATTTTGCCGAATTTGTGAAGCCCACTGCGGTCTTGTTGTGGAACACGATGATCCAACAGGGTCGATTAAACTCCGACCTGATCGAACGCATCCGATTACGAAAGGCTTTGTGTGTGCGAAAGGCCTTCGTTTTCCCGATGTCACTCAGCATCCAGATCGTTTACACAGACCTCAGGTACGCCGATCTGATGGCTCACTAGCGCAAGTTTCTTGGGATGAGGCACTTGACACTGCTGGAAACCGATTAAAGGCTATTATTGATCAGTACGGTCCCCATGCGGTTGGGGTCTATTTTGGCACAACCCTCATCCATAATACGCTTGGGATGCTGACCACCTTTCGGTTTATTCGAGCACTTGGCACACGAAATTTTTTCTCGGCTGGGAGTTTGGACAATAATAATAAATTTGCCGCCGCCAGGATCATCCATGGGAGCGAATTTATCCATCCGATCATGGATCTCGAGCATGCGGAACTTGCCTTCCTCCTAGGAACGAACCCGTATGTTTCACAAGGTAGTTTCCTACGGATGGAGGGTGGAAGTACGGCCTATGACCGTTTTATCGCCCGTGGAGGGCGCATGATCATTATCGACCCTCGAAAAAGCGAGAGTGCTGAACGATGGGGTGGGCATATTGCCATTCGGCCCGGAACAGATATTTTCTTGCTCCTTACCTTGCTCGATCACCTTCGCCATCAGTATACGCCCGATACCCGGATGCACGGACTCATCGATTTACTGGCACTGGCACGCACCTATCCTGTTGCACGAGCAAGTGTATTGACTGGGATTCCCGAAGCGACTCTTATCCATCTTGCTGAACAACTCCGATCAGCATCATCCACAACGTTTTTTATGTCCGTTGGGGTTAACCAAGGACCATTTGGAACCCTCTGCGCTATTGCCCTCCAAGCGCTGGCGGTCTTGACCAATAATTTTGATCGCCAAGGTGGCATCCTCTTTCAGCCTCTTGGGCAATACCTCAAGGTCTTGTTAGCACCACGGTCGCTTCCGAGCCGCATTGGGCGATATCCGGCGACGATTGGAGGCTTACCATGTGGTATCCTCGCGGATGAGATCCGCACACCTGGGCCGGGACAGATTCGCGCCATGATCGTTATCGGCGGGAATCCAATGGCTGCAGCACCCGATACGCTTGCGCTTCGTGCTGCACTTGAACAACTCGATTTACTTATCAGCGTTGACCTCTTCGAAAATCAGACTGGCCGTTTATCCCATATCCTGTTGCCATCGACTAGTTGGCTTGAACGCTGCGATGTTGCAGGTTGGGATAGTCTCGTCGAGCGTCATCCAGTATTGCAGGTATCCGCTGTCGTTCAGTCGGCTCCTACGACAACACGGCCTGAGTATTGGATTTTGGCCGCCTTAAGTCAGCGGATCGGCAAACCATTGTTTGGCTGGGGCTTTGCTGCCAAGGCATGGCAACGCACCCCTTGGGATCGCTGGATACCATTAGTGCTTCGCTGCTTGGCACGACCTTTTCGCCACACGATGCAGGGTATTCAAGGCCTTCCATGGGTTCCTCCGAAGGCTGGAACCTATCTACGGAAACGTGGGCAGCTTTCCTTTTGGAGTCCGCTTTTGATGCCGGAGGTCGTCCGTTTAAGGGGCTATGAGGCTACTATGATGGTTCCAAGCAAGCCTGGCATGTTTACGTTAGTAGGCCGTCGGCAACGATTGGCACAAAATAGTTGGATTCATGGGGCAGTCCGTGATGGTCATACCGAGGAATTGGCATGGTTATCACCACCCGATATGGCCGATTTGGGGGTGAATGATGGCGATTACGTTGTCATTGAGGGAAATAATGCCAGTATTACCATCCCAGTCATTGGCCATGATAGTCTGACGACTGGTATTATTGTTGTCCCTCATGGGTTACCGACCATTAATGTCAATGTCCTTATTCCCAGCGGTGACGCATATATTGAGCCTATTAGTGGTATGCATTGGCTCTCCGGTCATCAGGTTTCAGTCCGTCCAGCATCGATAATGGCTTAACACATCGATACGGCTCAGTTCTTCGTTAAACCATTGATGGACTTCTTGGATAGGTCTGCGGTGCTGGTGACTTGCTGCATCAGCAATTGGTTTAAATACCGGGCGGTTGCAATATTATGACGGATTGGGCACTGGTAGTGTAATGGCGGCGGTGTATAGTCTCCTGGCTCGATGATAACAATCCCCTGATTGAGCAATTCGATTATGATCTGGGCATCTTCTTTTGGGGTAATTGGATGTTCCTGAATAACATGACTCCAGATCGTCTGACGTGCATCGTTGATTTCGATAAAGGCACGCATATGGCGAATACTACGGTTATTTAGCTGAATACTCGGTACGATGATTAACATCGTTGCATGCAAATTGTCGATGAGGCGATCAATCTTATTTTGACGCGAGTGGACAAGCCATGAAATTGGGGCGACGACTTTCTTAAGGATCGCATGGGGAACCATGAACCCAATAGTGAGAAAAATACTACTGATCAGCAAATTTATTTGACACGTCCCACTAGACCATGGTTGTTGTGCAGAATCCATAAAAAACAAAAACTTAAGCCTCGTTGTCAGAATACAGACCATGCTAATGGTGAACCCAATCATGCAAAGTGCACGGCGAAAAATATAGACAATATCTTTATGTTTGCTTAAGTTGATGCCATAGTACATGATCATTAATGCGAGAATGATAATCTGAACACCATAGTTTGAAAGATACGCAAGATAATCAATGGTTTCAAGCGGCTGATAAGAGGCAGCGATGCGCCCAAAGACATGTAAACGCAACCCATCAATCATGACACTCAGAAGCGAGAGGATCGTGATCGGAAGAAGCACTTTGTGTCGCAAGATTGGCTGTTGACGCTGGTTATTGAGGAGATAATCGACACCCAGGAATGTGAAAAGCATCCCTTGGTGAAATAACAGGAGACTACTAAGATGTTGCCAGACTGGTGGAGCCGTCAAGGATTCACTCAGGGCAGCTGCCAGAATCAACATCGCTCCCACCATTAATCGGATCGTGACCGGGGTACTAATACCACCCTGCCCCCGCACAAATCGATAGCCATAAAAAAGAACCGCTCCTGCATAAAATGGCACTATGGTTAGTTGATTCACTGGAACGCAGTCCATCGTCATCTTATCCATGCAAACACCGTGCGATATCGGGAATTGCTGTTTCCCGTTGCTGGAGATAATCGAACAACAAGGTTGCAAGGGTCTCAGCATCATGTTCCTGATCACTATCGTACGTGGTTGGAATTCGATAGTGCGCAGATTGCCGTCTGCGCCGTTGAAGAAATACACCATACGTCGGTGTTGATTCGCCATCAGAAAGCAACGGGACATGCCCAAGAATAAGATGTGCCAGCTCATGAAGCTCGACGAACCGCGTTAAGAGCGAGTCAAGCCCATGACGGGTACAGATTAAATCGACATCATATAAGCCAAGACAATATCCACTCATCGCCACGGGAAGACGATCGGTTTCAATCCGAATAGGTTTCCCCCTCCATAGCTCAATCAACTCAATCACAGTTTTTTGAGAAAACGATTCACCGAGTGCGGATACAATGGCATCAAAAACGCGTTGTATTTCAGCGTGTCGTCCTACCATAACAGAATCCCTTGATAGATGAAATGCAACAGAATACGTTGCCAACAAGGTTACGCTGGAGACAGATGTGTGGCAAATGGAGGGCTTCGAGCTGAATCGATCCACGGTTTAATTAACCCATTGATATGGTTACTCCTCTTGTCTCAATGCCTGAATAAGTTCTTCTAGTTTGGTCTGCACATGGGGCCGTAACCCTGATGAACGAAGGGTCACGTGCAGTGTCTCATCCGGGGCTGTTGTGGTTGACGGTTTGGGTAAAATATCTAACTCAGGAAAGAAATACGATGGTGGAATTTGAAAAAAGCGGCAGAGGTCAAGCAAGGTCTCACGCCCAGGATTCGTAATCTTGCCCGTTCGTAACTTCGAAAGATGCGATGGCTCAACGCGCCTGTCTAAGGCCTCCGCAATTTCTTTATAGGTGTATTCCCTCCCATCGGGTTTTCGGTGGGTATAGAGCAAATCATCGATCAGTTGGGCAATCGTCTTCATGGGACATCCTCATGCTTTATGGTTATATATGATTATAGTCACTTTTTAGATACTGTATAGCCTCGAGAGACGTTGGTGATTTATTGATTTTGATGCTTTTTTTTGATTATAGTTGACATTTGTGATTTTTTGAATATACTGTCACATGGTTAGGGTAGCTGTCCTACCATCGTGGTAGGACTCAATCACCCATCATACCCCAATAGAAAGACCCATGCATCCTTTTAGGTTAACACCACGGGAATACGCCGTATTCCACGGCACTTTCGTGTTGCCTAAAAGACATGCCATTATAGTACGACCCATCACATCGAGTCTAGATCCTTTTCGCGCCAGAATGGCTATCACCCAAAGGAGTTATCGCGTGGAACTTACCATCGAAGCTGTGATCGGCAATATGCATTGGTTCTCTCGGCTACCGCAAGATGAGCAAAACCAGATCAAACTACACCTCTTTCGTCAAAATTTTGCATTTCATTATCAATCCAACCCCTTTTATCGTGCGCAGTGTGAAGCTAAGGGGATTCAACCAGAAAGCCTCGTATCCTTTGACAATCTGCGCCATATCCCCCTTATTCCAGTCCGCTCCTTTAAGCAACCGAATGCTCATGTCTTGGTATCAGTACCACTTAATACAATCGATCTCGAAATCCGTAGCACTGGGACTGGTGGTATTCCCAGCGTTGCCCGCCGCGATGTGCTCACGACGACGCGAGCGAGTATTGCCCTGACCGCTCTGTATCGTGAATTTTTCGGAATCAGTAATGGGGCTGGGTTATTCTTATGCCCATCGACCGCTGAAACCCCAGAAATGGGTATGGTTAAGGTCTTCAACCTATTCTGTGGCATTTTGGATGATCGCACCTATCTGGTTAAAGACTATTCATTTCATGCCGAAGAAGCGATTGAGTATCTCCGGCAGTGGGAAAACAAACAAACCCGTCATATTTTTGGGCCTCCCTTCTTGATCAATCGCCTCTTACGCTATATGGAACTGGAAGAGATTCACCTTAAACTCGATCCAACGTCCTATGTCATCACGCTTGGTGGATGGAAGCGCTATAACGGAGAGAACATTGGGCGCGAAGCCTTTGATGAAAAGATTCAAACCTATTTGGGTATTCGTCCCGAAAATATTCGTGATATGTACGGCATGATCGAGTCAAATATGCTGGCGATCGAATGCGAACACCATCGGAAGCATGTCCCCCCTTGGTGTCATGTGAGTATCCGCGATGTCAGTGATTTCAACATCGAATTACCAGTACGAAAAACTGGGGCGATTGCGATCCTTGATCCACTCAGTAATTCGTATCCCAGCTATATTCTTTCAGAAGATGTGGGCGAGATTGAACACGATGGCGAGTGTCCCTGTGGCCGTGTTGGCCAAGTGATCTCGTTCCGCCGACGGCTCCAAGGTGCGGAGCTTGGTTGCTGCGCCGTTAGCATTGAGAAGTTTATCGAGACGCAAGAAGCGATCGAGGAGTGTAAGTTACCCACAACCTAGCTAGTGTTTCGGAATTGCGTTCAGATCTGGTTATGCGATGGTGCATGCCATGGCATAACCAGATTGGTATGTGAAGGACATGGACATGAGTTTCAGCCCACAAATCATCGAACATTTTTCGAATCCTCAAAATGTTGGGGAACTCGATAACCCTGATGTGACTGCCTTTGTTGGAAATCCGGTCTGCGGCGACCAAATTCACCTCTATGCACACATCGTTGACGATCAGATAACGAAATGCACATTCCTCGCGTATGGCTGTACCGCCTCGCTTGCAACAGCAAGTATTTTGACAAGCGCCATATGTGGACTCCATCTTGATGCCGTTGCCCTGATCGACGAAGCAAAAGTTATTGAATTAGCAGGTGGCTTTACCCCAAGCCAACGCCATTGTGCCACGTTAGGCCAAGATGTCCTCCGCTCGTTAGTCCATAACTATCGCACGGGGTCGAATGACGGACTTTCTGGATCACTCCAGACTTGTCAATAGCGACCTATGGAGAACGTATGCAGCATTCAATGCCTTCATCGCGCCGAATCTATCTTGATCATAGCGCGACAACGCCGCTTGCTCCCGATGTCATGAACTGCATGACCCACCATCTCCGCACATTCGGGAATCCTTCAAGCATTCATGAATTTGGTGAGGCAGCTCGTGATCAAGTTGAACTCGCTCGCCGCCACGTTGCGCGATTGTTGTCCGTTGAGGCAGATGAGGTGATTTTTACGAGTGGTGGCTCTGAGTCGCTGAATCTCGCGATCAAAGGAGTTGTAGCCACCTCCAAGCACCGTCCATGCCATGTAATTACCTCTCAGATCGAACATGCGGCAGTCTTAGAAACATGTCGTCATCTTGAGGCACATGGTCACGAGGTTACCTACCTTCCCGTAAGTAGTGGCGGGCTGGTTGATCCTGATGCTGTGCGCCGAAATCTGCGTCCCCATACCCAATTGATCTCAGTGATGCATGCCAATAACGAAATAGGCGTAATTCAGCCAATTGAGGAAATCGGTGCAATCGCTCACGCCGCAGGTATCCCGTTTCACACTGATGCTGTGCAAACAGTTGGGAAGCGCCCAATCAATGTGGCCATGCTCCCTATTGATTTGTTATCCTTGACGGCTCACAAATTTTATGGGCCGAAAGGGATTGGTGCCTTAATTGTTCGCAACGGGACTCGTATTCAACCGCTGATTCATGGCGGCTCACAAGAAACGGGTTTACGTGCAGGGACTGAAAATGTCCTTGGTATTATTGGCCTCGGAGCAGCCTGCGAATTAGCCTATCACGAGCTTGCCGATGAGACATGGCAAACCCATCGCCAGCGCCTGCGTGACCGTCTGTATGAAGGCATCATGCAACTTGATGGAGTGCAAGTTAATGGTGATCTTAACCATACCGTTCATGGCCTCTTGAATGTGAGCTTTCGTGGCATTAAAGGTGATGCGATCGCATCAGCCTTAGCCTTCCAGGGGATTGCTGTCTCGACGGGATCAGCATGTCATGCAAGTGAGCGGAAGGCGTCGCATGTCATGGTTGCCCTTGGTTTGTCGGATGAATGGCGCTATAGCACGATTCGATTCAGCTTGGGGAATTACACAACAGCCGATGAGATTGATCAGACCATTGCAGTCGTGCATCAGGTCGTCAACCGTCTCCGGTCGATGTTACCGACAACCAAGGTCATCTGATGGTGGTGCAACGCGTCCTCATCGTATGTTTATTAAGGTGGTATCTCTATGCCATTAGCGCGTAAAAATTTATTTGCAGAACGAACCCGCTTGCTGGTGTCGGTTATCGGCGTTGCGTTTGCCGTCATCCTTATTCTGGTCATGATCGGGGTGTTTGTTGGGACCACCAATCAAGTTACAACCTACATCGATCACACGGAGAGCGAGGTTTGGGTCATGCAAGATGGCGTGAGCCAGATGTTCCGTAGTGTTTCGGTTTTGCCCCAAACACTTCAGGACTCTTTAGAGAGCCTTGATGGAGTCGAAACCATCACCCCGATCTTAGGAGTTCCAAGTTCATTCGACCACAATGGTGATCACACAGCCTTCTATTTACTTGGTTATGACGAAACACAACCGATCGGTGGTCCATGGGCGATCAAAGAAGGGATTGGGACGATTGGTGCGAATGAGACGATCTTGGATCGAGTCCTCGCTCGCAAAAATAATGTCAGTGTTGGTGATACTGTTGAATTAATGGATGAACCCTTTAAGGTTGTGGGGTTATCCGATGAAACCGCAGCCGTTGGAAATTTTTATGCCTTTATCCGTATGGATGATGCGCGGCGCATCCTCAAGAGTGAACAGCGTGTCAGCTACTTTCTCATTACGCCGAAACCAGATACTGATATCCCAATGCTTCGTCAACGCATTATTGATGCGTCACCCGATGTTCCACTTGCCGTCTGGACACGCGAAGAGTTTGCCGAAAATAGTCGGAGCATTGTAATTTCGATGATCGGCCGTCCACTTTATGTGATGATCGTGATTGGATTCCTTGTTGGTGTGGCGATCGTCGCCTTAACGGTTCTTTCGGTTACAACGGAACAAATGCGTGATTATGGAGTCATCAAAGCGATCGGCGCAAAAAACAGCGATCTCTATCAGGTCGTGATTAAACAAGCGCTGATTATGGGGATTCTCGGGTATGCATTCGGTGCAGCGATTGCGTATGGTGCACAGTTCGTTATTCGAGAGCGCCTTGGCGATGTCAATGTTGAAATTTCGCCATGGTTGCTTGGCTCGATGTTTGTGCTTACCTTGGTTATGGCGGTTTTCGCCTCGGTGTTGCCTGTTCGTCGGATTGCGAATGTTGACCCAGCGGTGGTCTTTCGCGCCTAGTGTTGTCTGAAAGGAATCTCCATGCAATGTCCAGTTTGTCATGCGACGATCACTGCAAATGCCAAACAATGTCAGCAATGTCGTCGTCCGTTGATGTTAAGTCGCGCCGATAACCCCGTTATCATGCACGCTGATGGCCTTACGAAACGCTATGGTAGCGGTCATACCGAGGTCATTGCCGTCAATAATCTGAGCCTCACACTGCATCAAGGTGAGATTACCTTGATTATGGGGCCATCAGGGAGTGGAAAAACCTCAATGCTCCTCTTGCTCGGCTGCTTGATGCAGCCCACCTCGGGCAATATTCACTTTCTTGGCACCAACGTGACCAACCTTTCATCGAAGAAGTTGCCAGAATTTCGTTTGTTCCAACTTGGCTTCGTTTTTCAAAATTTCAATCTCATCGCATCACTGACCGCACGCGAGAATGTTGAGGTGCCAATGCACTTAGCAGGGATCAAATCGTCAGTCATGCGTGAGCGTTCAACGAAATTATTGACCGAACTCGGCTTAGAAAAACGCTTAAATCATGTTCCAAGCAACCTGAGCGGTGGGGAAAAACAACGGGTTGCCATCGCTCGTGCACTCGCATTGGGGCCAAGTTTGATCCTCGCGGACGAGCCAACTGCCAACCTGGACTCTCATTCAGGTCAGATTGTCATGGAAAGCTTTCAGCGTATCGCCAAAGCGGAGCAGTGTAGTGTGGTGATTGTCAGTCACGATCCGCGTTTACGTGATATTAGTGATCGCATCTTGTGGCTCGAAGATGGAATGCTTCACGATACCAATGGGAATAGCAAATCCATGGAGCGAACAACCCTCGTTCCAGCCGAAGTTCATGCATGATACGACGGAGAATGGATCTACATAAAAGGAATCCCATGGAATCATCACCCGCCTGTACACAACCAACCTTGTTTGATCCCGCATTGGCGGGTCGTGGTGCTTCTTCACCACCGATGATCAATGCACCTGTTCGTTCGCTAGAAATGCTTGATCTGCAAATTAAGGCTGGCGCAACCGAAATCTATGTAGGTTTGGTCTGTGAAGAACTCACTGTCCTGACCTTCAATGCGCATGCACGAACGCGCGACGATCATCCAACGCAGGTCAGTTCGGTAGGACTCCTTGCCGATATTATCGATGAAGCCCATGCGAAAGGAATAAAAGTTCACTTTTCGGCGAATATTCAGTATCTCCCTCCTACCTTCCATCCCGCCTATCTTCGCCATGTTCGCGAGGCCGTTGCGCTTGGTGTTGATAGTATTATCGTGGCAAACCTCAGCCTTATGCACCAACTCCGTCTAGGTGGGATCACGCTTCCATTGGTCGCTGCTGGTTATATGGGTGTTACAACAACCGCATTTGCCCGCTATCTCCAATCCGCCTATGGCGTGACGAGGGTGGTGATGCCTCACGCGATGACCCTTGATGAAATTGCAGCCTTTGTCCGTATTCCAGGATTAGAGGTTGAAGTCCAGGTACAAACTGGCGCTGGGAATAGCTGTGGGCGTTGCATGATGTTTGATAGTTCGGTAAAACCTGAGATCGGCTTGGGATGTCGGGCTGGGTATACCGTTCATACCCCTGAAGGGACAACGATCGAGTCCATCCAGTTATTAGATGGGTCGACTGACTGTTCACTTTGTGATGTTGGGGCATTAATGGAAATTGGTATCCACGCCGTGAAAATTCCAGGCCGTGAAAGCCCCAATATTCGCACGAACGCCAAAATCACCCAGATGTATCGGCGAGTCATCAAAAATACCGTAGCGGGCAAAGCAATGGCCGTCACGATCGCTGAAATCGACCAGGTGGAGTTAATGTGGCAGATGAATTGGGTGCCACGGTTCTGCGAAAATCAGCGCTGTCGGTTTCGCGATACCCGAACCACCCGTTCCTACATCTAACATCTTGGAGGGAGTTTCTCCATGCACCTTGATCTGCGCATGACAACCCTTGACCGCCTTGACGAAATCCTTGATTCTCCCGCGACAACAATCAGCATTGGGCATGAAGGATGTCCCCATAAACTCCCGAGTGTAACCGATCTTCGGCGAGCAGGTGAGCGGATTCGTTTGTGTGGTAAACAGTTTGCGTTTATTGCACCTATCCTTCATGAACGCTATAGTCGTGCGGTCCTTGACCTTATCAACAGTCTACTTGACGATGGATCAATAACGTTGATCGTTAACGATTTTGGCCTGCTCTTTGGGTTATTAGACGATGGCGTTGATCTCTCTCGTACCGAACTTGCCGCCGGGCATGGATTATCGTATTCCTTTGAACAACAACCATGGTTTGATCTGACGATGGAATCCGAGCCATCATCTGTACGAGAACTATTTTATCAAAATAGCCTGCATGATCCGCACTTGTGGCCACACCTTCAAGCATGGGGATTCCGCACGATTGAAGTTGATGCGTTGCCACAGGCACATCGGTCATATCAAGCGTTCCGCGATGCGGGCTTTCACCTCAATGTCCTCCTTGATGTTACGCCGATTGCCTATGCACGATCCTGCCATACAGCACGCTACTATCACGCCACGATCCCTGAGTGTCCCCCCCTCTGTGATCGACCATTTGAATTAACGACGACTCATCGCTGGCGACTCTATCATAACCAGTTAGAATCGATTTCACGGTCAACGCGTGCTCAAATACCGGAATTTCTGGTCTATGGCAACATTGTGTATCGCCAAGTCGTTACCGATACGCTATTCCTCAGCGATCAGACTACCTACGCGCTTGATATACGCCACTACACCCCTGATACCTTACGTGAGCGCATCACATGGTTAAGAACCCAATTAACCACTATGACTCCATGTGACGCTCACCCACATGAGGCGAGAACCCATGGATTTTAAGCTGACGCGGGAACAAGAGGATCTCCAAGAGCGGGTACGGGCATTAGTGCGTCGAAAAATCGCCCCTCGCGCTGCCGAGTATGATCGCGACGGACGGTTCCCTCGCGAGAATTTTGAAGACCTTCATAAGGCAAATCTCCTCGGTTTGCTCATTCCTCGGGAATACGGCGGACTAGGGGCTGATATGCTCACCTATACCTTGATTATTGATGAACTTGCCAGAGGGTGTGGATCGACTGCCTTGATTTATGCGATGCATTGTGGCGCAACGCGTGCAGTCGCACTTGGAGGGACTTCTGCGCAAAAAGATACCTATCTTCCTAGCGTAACTAACGATGGCAAACTGATCGCATGGGGTTTCAGTGAGCCAGGATCAGGCGGTAATATTTTGAAACCGCAGCTTGTTGGAAAAATGGTAGATACGGGTTATCTCCTCAATGGAATCAAGGCGTTTTGCACAGGGGCTGGGTATGTTGATTATTACCTCATTAATACCCAAGCCGAGGAAGCCGCTCATTTCATGCAAAGTCAAAACTTTTTTATCATTGAGGCTCAAACGGAAGGTCTCCAGGTGGAGGAAACATGGGATGCCTTGGGGATGCGAGCAAATTGCAGTAATACCGTCTTTTTCAAGGAATGCCACATCCCTAGTTCCGCGTGTCTCGGTGGGCATGGGAGCGGCATGACAATCCTTACCCAGACTATTCCACCGCTGATCTTAGGACTTGCCGCAGCATCTCTTGGTGTTGCATCTGCCGCATTCGCCTTTGCCCTCGATCACACAGCGACCCGGATTGTCCAGCCATCAAATAAGCCACTATCCTCGTTTCAAGGCGTGCGTTTTATGCTAGCCGATATGCAAGTTGCCCTGCATACGGCACGCCTTGCTTTACAACAAGCCGCATGGTTGGCTGATCGCGATATTTTTGAGGCTTTTATGCCCATGAATATGGCAAAGTTTGTGTGTAACAAACACGCAATTGAGGTAACGGGCACGGCGATGCAAGTCTGTGGTGGCCATGGATATCTCAAGAAAAATCCGTTAGAACGGTATTTTCGTGATGCACGAGCTGGGGTCGTCATGGGTGCCAACTTAGAAGTGCTCCGTGACATGATTGCGAAATCAGCACTTGGTATCGACCCACGCCACGAAGAAGGATAAGGATACATCTACATCCTAGTTGTGTTTTGGAATGAGGAATCCATGACTGTTACCAAACCAGCGATCTACACCGCGCTCCATCGAGCGCAAGAAGATTTTCAACAGCTCGTTGCCGTGTTACGGCCAGAGGATTTCAACCATCCCCTTGGTCTTGGTACGTGGACGATTAAACAGTGTTTTGCGCACATTGCGCGGGCAGAGCTTGTACACTTGCGCTTGGCACGGCTGTCACGCCGTGGTCTGAGCCTCTGGGTTCCGACACAAATTGTTCCATCGGTTATCCATACATTTAATCGCATTCAACAAGCAATGCTTCGTGATAAAACGATCGATATCTTAATTCACGAGCAGCAACATGGACGGGCAGCACTCCTCGCCTTTGTCGAGCGCTGTACAGAAGCGGAACTGGCCCGACGCTGTTTTCAGTTCCACAGCCAGTCGTGGGCACCATTGAGTGAATTTTTAGTCCATGTTGCGGAACATCAGGAACACCATGTCCATGATATTCGCAAAACCCTACAGCAACACCGGGAGGCCTAAATGCACACATCCTTGGCCATTATTGGTGCTGGTCCATATGGTTTGAGTCTTGCTGCCCATGCACAAGCTGCTAAGATTCCCTATGTATTATATGGCGAGCCGATGTATTTCTGGAAGCATCATATGCTTGATACGATGCTCCTCCGATCCCCCATGGAACTGACCAGCTTATCACATCCCGATCCTCAGGTCTCACTTCCAATGTGGATGGACGAACAGGGGATTGACCCAGATGGCCGCGAACCTATTACAAAAACGCTATTCCTTGATTATGTCGCGGATTTTCAGCGTCGCACAGGAGTAATCCATCAGGCCTCTTGGGTTACCAGCCTTCTTCGTGACAATGATCGGTTTGGGTTGACCGCAGGCACGACCACCATCACCGCTGACAATGTTGTAATCGCAACGGGATTAGCGCATTATCCCTTAATTCCCAGCGTGATTCATGAAAATGTAGCACCAGACTCCTACACCCATACCTCGAATATCACTGTTCGCAACCAGACACCGGGCCAACGTATCTTGGTGGTCGGCGGTGGTCAAAGCGCGTTCGAAGCAGCCCTTGACGCAGCTGAGTCAGGTGCGCAGGTTACACTCGCACAGCGAGATCCAGCGATCTATTATGCCGATATTCACCAGTTGCTCTCGCGCATGTTTGTCACGCTGCTCAGTAATTCCCCGTCAGTTTTTCATTACCTGCCAGATGGCTGGCATGATCGGTTACGGCGGCGTATGCTTCCAACCACGGTAGCACCCTGGATTAAGCCATTGCTCGCAGCACAGGGTGTCAAGGTTTGGTGTGAGGCCACCATTCAAACAGTCCACCAAGCCCGTGACATGATTCGCGTGTTCTTTGCTGATGGCCGGACGATTGAGGTTGATCATATTATTATCGGTACCGGCTACAAAGTGGATATTGAGCGCCACCCTCTCTTTGCTGATGCCGCATTGCGTAAGTCGATTGTACTCCATGATGGCATGCCGCATCTTGATCGGTACTATCAATCAAGTATCCCAGGACTGTTCTTCGCTGGGGCTATGGCAATGCACTCATTTGGTCCAGCCTATAACTTTATTTTTGGTGTCGCACCACAATGCCAGACCCTGATTGATTCGTACCTCGCAGGACGGTATCACCAGGGGTTACGCATATAGCCTTGTAGTGAAAGGAATTTCCAATGACAACTCCAGTATCACTCGCTCAGGAACAGGTTCTTGAACAACTCCGTCTGCTTGTTGGAAAAGTTGTTGCCGAGGAAGATCGTGCTATGGTTGATATTGACACTATCACGTGCGAAACCCATTTGCTAAGTTTGCCACTTGACTCGCTGGCCACCATGGAGTTGATGACGGCGATTGAAGATACCTTTAAGGTCTATGTTCCTGAATCAAAGGCGTTTGAGTTTATCACGGTTGGCGATGTCATTACCTATGTTCAAGATAAACTGGCGGCAAAGGCAGCAGCGAAACAAGCATCAGCACTCCATCCATAAGAGGAGATCATGTTGTGGATACCCAAGTCTTTGAACCAACGATCGCATGCGAACAACGGCGTTTGTTTGAACAAGCATCCTCGCATACAACGATTCTAGGAGCGCTGCACGCTGCTGCGGAAGGGTCACACCAACATCCCGCTGCGGGGATTATCCTGCTTGATGCTCATGGGCATGAATACCACCTCTCCTTTAAGGCACTCTGGGCCATGGCAGGTCGGAAGGCAACTGGTTTACGTGTGCGGGGGGTCAAGCAGGGTGATCGTGTGATCCTCATGCTGCCAACATCGGAAGACTATCTCGTGATGGTCTGTGCTGTTATGATGCTTGGTGCTGTACCGTGTACTGTCGCAGCACCAACGTCACGGGGGAAGTCCGCTGATTCCCTCATCGCACTCCTTACCATCACCAAGAAACTTGAGTCCATAATGTGTGTGGTCCCTTCCGCTATCAAACTTGTCCTTGAATCACAGAGCACCATCCATCAGCTTGTGTTACTAACGCCAGCAGACCTTGATCATGATGGGCAGGTGATTCATAATCACCTCCCCGTGATCACACCAACCGATACAGTCCATATCCAACTTACGTCTGGATCAACTCACACACCGAAAGGTGTGGTCCTTACGAACCAACAGGTCATTGCGAATATCCAAGCGATTGCAGGTGCAGTTGATTTCGCACCACACACAGAATCGACCTTATCGTGGTTGCCACTATACCACGATATGGGCTTTATTCAGATCTTGATTTCCCTCTATTACCAATCCTCCTTGGTTTTAATGACACCAACCAGCTTTTTGCGTCAACCACTTTCATGGCTCCAGAATATTTCACGCTATGCTATCGCGATGAGTGCCGCACCAACGTTTGCCTATCGAACCTGTATTCAAAAATATGACCCAGTTAAACTGGAAGGGGTTAACCTCCGATCGTGGAGACGAGCCTTTGTTGGCGCGGAACCAGTGTCGCCAGCTGTGATCCGTGACTTTAATGATCGATTTCGCCCCTATGGCCTATCACCCTTTACGCTGTATCCATGTTATGGCATGGCCGAAACAGTCCTCGCAACAACGCTGCATCACCAAACACTGACGACCCAAGGTGAGGGATTTGTAGTTCTTGATTGCATCGATGAAGACAGCGTAATACAACATAATCATGCGATTCCTGCCACGACAGAAGCCCGATCAACAATCGAGGTTTTGAGCATGGGGCAGCCAGTTGCTGGCTTGCATGTTTCGATTCAGGATGGAGATGGGCGATTACTTCCAGAGCGGAGGATTGGCGAAATTTGTGTGCGTGGAACCTCTCTGACGAATGCCTATTTCAAGGATGAAACGGCAACCCAAAGCGCTTTTCAGGCTGGTTGGTATCGAACAGGTGATCGGGGATACCAAGTCGCTGATCAGCTCTATGTCTTGGGACGCATTAAGGAACTGATCATTGTGCGTGGGCGGAATTATTTGCCCTATGATCTCGAACTGCTAATTGAACAATATGCTGGAGTTCGTCAGGGCTATGCTGTTGCGTTTGGCTACTATCGCGATCAGGATGGAACCGATGCGGTTGTCATCGTTGCCGAGACCAAAACTCCTCGTGAGGCGCAAGAGCAACTAACCCCGTCCATCCAACAAGATCTCCAGCGCAGCTTTGGTTTTCGTGCCCATGAGATTTTGTTTGTTCGGCATGGGACGATTCCTCGCACGACGAGTGGGAAACGACAACGGGCACTCTGTCGCGAATGGTATCTCAAGGGACGATTTCATCAAGCCGATAGCATACATGAGGAATCCTGAACTGTAGACGATCCTCGTTTAATCACGATGGACAAATACTCACAAAGGGGCGTGTATGATGAGCAGAGAACGCTTTCGTGAGGATATTCAGGCCGTTCGAACCCATGATCCGGCCACCGGGATACGCAGCGATGTCTTGTTACATAGTGGGATCTATGCGCTCTTGTTGCACCGAATCGCCCATCAGTTGTGGCAGTCTGGATGGCGACTCCTCGCTCGGAGTATGAGTCAGTTGAATCGATGGTTAACGGGCATTGAGATTCATCCAGCGGCAATTCTTGGGCGGCGGGTCTATTTTTGGCCCGGTGGTGGGGTTGTTATCGGAGAAACAACGATCATTGGTGATGACGTTGTCATTGCCAATGATGTTACGTTGGGTGGGACGGGAAAAGAGCGCGGTAAGCGTCATCCGACCATTGGAAATTGTGTGATCATTGAACCAGGTGCACGCATACTGGGAGCTATTACAATTGGCATCGGGGCACGAATTGAAAGTGGTGCGGTCGTGATCAGACCAGTACCTCCCGGCGTGACCGCAATTGGAATTCCAGCGAGACTCATTCCGCCAACGAATGAGTATCCAATGCTGCGAGCATCAAGTGTTGATCCGTATGATCGGGTTTTGGAGTGTTTAGCGCATGAACTGCAAGACCTTGAGCGACGGGTGAGTAAAGTGGCACTCGCAATGCAGCACGATACCTCAGCATCTGATACCGTCCGTGATCACATGGTAGTTCTCGTGGAATCGTAACCATGCACACGATTCTTAACGAGACGTGAGATAGCCTAGTTCGCATAATCATTGCAGCCCTATCACCGCATGTTCGCCCACACCAAACCAGTATTTTGGCATAAAAGGCTTCCAAATGAATGATCGAATACGATTGAGATACCTCGCAATGGCTATGCGAATGATCGGTGTATTTTTTATGTTTGGGTCGATCATTGCCCTATTGATTCTGATGGACTCACCACTGGTTGCACCCCAAACCATCCTTGCCACGATTTTTCGTTGGCATCCCTACCATAAGGCCTATGAAACCATGATTTTAGGCATGTATGCGGTGCTTGGAATTCACCTATGGAACGCAGCATCTGATCCTGTTACCCATCGATCACTCATTAACTTCACGATCTGGGTGAATTGGGTTCACGCTGGCATTATGGTGGCATTTGCCAGTACTCGCGAACATGAATGGGGTCATCTTCTTGGTGATGTCCTTATCCTTGGTCTCGCAGCAACCATCTTGATGTGGTTACGCCGACCCTCTATCTCGCTCCAGTGTGATGCTTCAGGAAGGAGGAAATAATCCGGGCTGGTCATATCGCGTGCTGTCGCTAAGGGAATCACCGAGGCGGTGATCAACAACACTGGCCATGACTCTATAAAAGTATACAGGCTTCTACGATGCCGCCATTGACTTCCGATAACAAACGCCTGCGGGTACTCGACCCGCAGGATCGGGCCGCGCTATATGATCGACCCGTGTTTACCGCTGAGGAACGCGAGGGGTATTTTACGCCGACTCCGCCCGAACGAGTCCTCATGGAAACCTTCACGGAGCCGCCGCTGCAAGCCTTTTTTATTCTGCTCTTGGGCTATTTCAAAGCCAAACAACGGCTCTTTACCGTGACGCTCCCCGAGGTGCTTCCTGATCTGCAATGGATCAGCGATCATCTTGATCTGAGGGTTCCCCCCGAGTCGTTTCGTATCCCACATGCAAAAACGATCCATCAGCAACGGAAGCACATCCTGACCTTCACCGGCTATCGCCGCTGTCAGCCTGCTGATCGCCAGCAGGCCTTCCAGATCGCTCTCCAGGCGGCCCGTGTGAGTCCGAAGGTTCCCTATCTCTTACGCATCCTGCTGCGCCATTTCGCCACCGCGAAGATCATCTTGCCTGCCTACACCACCCTCCAAGAATCCCTCATTGGCAAAGCACTTACCGCCGAAGAACACCGGCTCGAGACGCTGCTGACCCAACATCTTACCCCGGCGGATCGAGACCAGCTCGCGCTGCTCTTTGATCGGGATGCTGGGCGCTATCGCGTGACCCTGCTCCGTCAGGTTCCCCGCACCTTAGGCCCACGCGCCCTCGCCCGCGAGCGCAAGCGGGCGGCCCAATTGCACCCCTTGGATGCGATTGCGCTCCGTATCCTGCCACTGCTTGCGCTGTCCCCCGATGCCCAGATCGCCTATGCCGGCATGGTCAGCTACTATGGGGCGGCAGGACTGCATCGCTTGACCACGGATCTGGTCAATGTCTACCTGCTTTGTTTTGTCCGTCAGCGTACCCGCCGCCTCCATGACCATCTCCTGAGTGGGGTGATGCGTGAAGTCAAAGCCTTTCAGGACGATGCCAAGGCCCACGCCCAAGAACGGGTCGTCGCCTATCGCCTCCAACGATCGCGCGATATGGCCCAAGCGGGCCGTATCCTTCAGCTCTTTACCACGAACACGGTTGTCGCCACAACCCCGTTTGTCCATGTGCAAGCCCAAGCCTTTGCCATGCTCGACCGGGATCGCCTCGACCGGATTGCCCAGTATATTGCCACTGGGGCAGATTGCGATGAAACCGCCTTCTTTTGGGAGCGCATTGATGCTCGCGCCACCACGATTAAGCGGCGGCTTCGCCGCCTGCTCGCCGGGATCACGCTCGTTGCTCCCTATGGACACACACCCCTCCTTGATGCCGTCCACCATATTCAACGGCTCGGAGTGGGCGACCGTTCGTTCACCAAGACCCACGCCAAAACCCTGCCAACCCGCTGGATTCCCGTGCGGCTCAAACGCTATCTCTATACCCAAACCCCAACGGACACCGCACGCTTGGTGCTGGATCGCTATGAGGCACTGCTCTATCTACAGCTCCGTGCCGCGCTCGAAGCGGGGGAACTGGTCTGTCCTGACAGCATCCGCTTTCGCAGCCTTGAGGATGATCTGATCCCCCTTGCCGAATGGCAGGCCAACAAAGCGACCTTGATCACGGAAGCCAACCTGCCAACCCTTCGATTGCCCATTCGCGAGCATCTCACCGACCTTGAACAGGAGCTGGAAGCGCAGTTTGCGCGGGTGAACGGGCGCATTGCGGCGGGCGAAAATCCCGCGATTCAGATTACCCAGCATGGCACAACCCGCACATGGACGCTCACCACCCCACCACCACGCGAACAGCTCAATCACCGTATCTATGAGCGCTTGCCCCAAGCCTCGCTCATCCAAGTCTTGGCTGCCGTCCACACCGCCTGTGGGTTCATGCACGACTTCGACCATATGCTAGGACGTGCCCATCATCAGCGTGACGACCGCGTGGTCATGGCCTGTCTGATTGCCTGGGGAACGAATGTGGGATTACACCGTATGGGCGAAATGTCCGATATTCCTCCCAGCACCCTCGTGCGGACCTCCGGCAGTTACCTGCGCCTCGAAACGCTGCAGGCCGCCAGTACCCGCATCATCAATACCCTTGCCGCAATGCCCTTGTTTCGTTCCTATGATATTGATGGCCAGCGCCATTGAGACCACAAAAAAGTCGGGGGCATGAAACGCCATGGTGCATAGCAGCACACGGCGGTGCAGACCAACCGAATGGTTGAGCGTTGGGAACTGAACCACCCGTAGCGGGAGCCATCAGTCCTTGCGATCGCTGCCCCCGAGTTTTTTGCGCTCTCGCGAATTCAGAGAGCACGAAAAACTCGGGGGCAGCAGTTTCAGGGGCTAACGGCTCCCGCCACGGGTGCTTCGGCTTCGAAATCTCAACCGGATCGGTGGAATGGGGTTGTGGGAGCTGCGGTCGGTGCGTGCGACGACCATACTGCTGCCGATGGCCAGCAGACACGTCAGCATCATGACCCCCGATCCGCCCACCAGCAGCCATGGAATGCGGGCAGCATCCTCGGCCCATGGGGCAGGGAAGGTGTGTCCGAATCGCTGGGTAAGCCGCTCGGTATGGCTGGCCACGACCAAACACAGCGGCATGAGCATAGCCGTGATGATCAGCATGCCCCCCCATGCAGTCCGCCAGAAGCGCGTCGTCGCAGCAACAATGCCAATGAAGACGAGCATGAGGAGGAACAGCATAATGCCCAGTTCACTCGCCATAACGGAATCCCCAAGAATATGGAGCGGGCCGGACAGGGGCTTTCGGACGTTATCCCGGTGGAACATACCGACGAGACAACTGCTGAGACCCCCAATCCAAAGCAGCCAGATCCACCAGGTGCAAGGGATGCGGCGGGGGATGGCAGGTGGGACGTGATAGGCCATAGACCCTCCAAACAGAGCAACGGGCGGAGACGCGATGGATTGGAGTATACCCATGTCAGGCACGCATGGGAATGATAGGATGCTGAAACGGACCCACACGAGTGCAGCGACGGGCGTGCAGAATGATACCCAATGCGGGTGCGGGTCGATTGCCTGAACGGAGATCTTCTATCGTGCACGATCGTTGTGCGATCAATTTGTTGCGAAAGAGACCCGAAGGGATGATTGATTATTCGAATAATCAATCATCGATTTAATGTACTCTTCTATCTTGCAAGACCATGGACTATGATTAAATTTCTCTTGACTCCAAGGGCCGACTTGTGGAAGGTATCAGAACCCAAGAATACGCCTATGCCTGCTCAGGCAGAGCCATGAGACACCCGACGTGACCATCCCATGAAGCGACCTTTAGCGGGATTCATCCGCAATGGCTTGTCCGGCAGCACGCGCTGCATCCACCAGATCACGCAGCCCAAGCCGCGTCGCCCACGCAGAGAGATAGGCGTGATCAAGCTGTTGGCCATGGATCACCATAATCGACACGACATCACGCCACTGTTGCTGCGCCAAGGAACCACCCAACTGATGCCATTCTAATTTGGCGAGAATAATATCTTCCGCACTCGCGATATAGGCCGTCTGTTCGGGGTCGGTTTGGAGAATCGCCCGAATCCGCCGTTGAAATTCGGCAACTTCAAAGGGGCGATGGGTTGCCAGAAAGACATCAATCTTAAAGCCCGTTTCCCAATGAATCAGATTGAAACACGGGCGGAAGTCGGCTGGAAGATCGGGGATCGCACGACTCTCAAGGGCATCAAGGATTTCATGGGCTTGGATATAGAAATCAGCACTGAGCCGATCAACCAAGCGCGAAATATGGTCTTCCTGAATATCCGCCACAATATCCGTATCCTGCGTGAGGCGATATTCCCCATAGAAGATCCCCGCCATTGACCCGCCAATAAAATAGGGAATCGCCAGATCATCAAAGACGGTGGTTACCCGTAAGGTTGCGATGACCATATTCGTCATGCTACGACGCAATCCAATCGTCAATCGGGCCATAGACGGCCAAGGCTCGCGCAGGGCCAAGTTTGCGATCAAAAAGCCGACGACGCAGCTCGCGTGGCGATGCGTGGGGATACGTGTGGCGTAACGTCTGGAGAATGATGGTATCCGTCTGTTCCTGCATGTGGGCAGCAAGCGCAAGTTTGCGCCATGGGGGCAAGGCGCGCAAAATACGCACCTGAACAGCGGCTGCCGCTGCGGTCGTATCACGAGTTAAGGTCATGGTGGGTCGCTCCTTCTGAGCAGCGTTCCGGATGCTCGTCCTAGTGTAGCATCACCGCTGCATGGCAGCAAGCCGTGCATGCGTGGGCCGCGCCTTATGCCTGCTCCTCAGCAGCCGCGCTATCGGCCACGAGATCATTGGCCAAGGGAATGCGATCATTGGCGATGGCCTGCTGGGCCACATAGCGCCCCGGCGTGGCAAAATTCGACCAGCCGCCCGCATCCCGCAGCGCCTGAATCGGCACCTGCAATTGGGCAAGGCGCGTCGCCCACGAGTGGCGCAGGTCGTGGGGTGAGAGATTGGCAATCCCGATCAGCATCCCCAGCTGCTGAATCCGCTTACTGATGGCGCGTTCCGAGAGGCCAAAGCGGGTAAACACGCCATTCTGGTCAAAGCTGGCGATCAAGGGCTGGGTTGGCTCGGTTGGCACGGGAACACTGGCCTGATAGCGGGCGAGTACCGTGCCCACATCCCCGAGCAAGCGATGGCGCTGCACGATCTTGACTTTGGGACGAGCGACGGTCAAGAGATCGGTGCGCAGCGACTCCCAGCGCAGCAACGCGACTTCGCCACAGCGCAAGCCCAAGTCCACCAAGAGGCAGACGAGCAGGGCATCACGGGTGGCAACGGCCTCGGAACGAGTCGTGGGATTGCGCCAGGGGGACTGCTTGAGGTCAATAATCTGCGGGGTCGTGAGAATATTGGCGGTGGCCTTTTTGGCGGCAATCCGGGTGGCCTGGTCGGTGGCCACGCGCTGCTGGTCGAGGTTATCGCCTTCACTGCGGCGATAGCCGCTCAGCGCCCGAATCCGACTGTAGGTATCGGCGGGAATCACGCCCGCAAGGTGGGCCAATCGGGCATAGGTGCGCACGGTGGCCAAGCGAATATTAATCGTGCCAATCGCATAGCCCTCAGTCAGCATCCAGGTGCGAAAGGCGCTGATCAAGCCCGCCGTGATGCCATCCCATGCCGCTGGGTCGTGGGCCAACACCGACACTTCCTGCTCGTCCACCGGAATCACCACCCCAACCGTGGCTAAGAAATCGGAAAAGCCCTGCAAATCGACCTCATGCCGACGGCGGGTTTTGGGGGCGAGCCGACTGCGGTACTCGGTGATCATGACCGACTGGGCAGCGGTATCGGCTTGAATGCCGCGGATGGTTAAGGCCGCACGGTGATCGGCGACCATCGCGCTGGCAGCGGGATCAGCAGGCGGGAGCAGCGTTGATTCGTCCATACAGACCTCATTGACATAAGCATACAAAGCGCGTCAGCATCCAACAAGGGGTATGACCAACATTGACACTGGTGGCGAATTCAGAGACCACAAAAAAGTCGGGGTCATGCGCTTCAGGCGTTGGTGGTTCCCGCTGCGGAGGCATCGGCCAGGTATTTGTACAACGTCGGCTTCGAAATCCCGAGCATCCGGCAAATCTGCGCGATCGTGTGCTGCTTCTCATCATAGAGTTTCACCGCCAACGCCTGCTGATCGACGGACAGGGCTTTCGGTCGCCCACCCTTCCGCCCGCGCGCTCGCGCTGCCTGGAGTCCTGCTTGGGTGCGTTCGCGAATGAGGGTGCGTTCAAATTCCGCCAGTGCGCCAAAGATATGGAAAATCAATTTCCCCGCACTGGAGGTCGTATCGATCGATTCGTGGAGGCTTTTCATGCCGATGCCCTTGCTCTCCAGCAGCGTGATGATGTCGATCAAATCTTTGAGCGAGCGGCTGAGTCGATCCAAGCGCCATACCACCACGATGTCCCCCGCTCGCGCATAGGCCAGCAAGCGCTGGAAGCCGCTTCGGTCAGCGGTTGCGCCACTGCCGTGATCGGCAAAGATCTGCTCGCATCCGGCTTGCTGCAAGGCATCGTGTTGCAAGTGCAGGTGCTGGTCGTCGGTGGAAACACGGGCATAGCCAAGCTGCATGGGTGCGCTCCTTCTGGTCAAGAATCTCATTGTTGCCTGTGGTATCTTAACAAAGATAGCTTGACCGCGTATCATGCCCGTCTGACTACCCATGACACCACTGTTTCACGTCCCCGCACCCATGGGCAACCAAACGACCGTTTTCTTGCCCCTGTCCTCGCCGTGGAAACCCAGCCGGAGTTGTCATGACCCTTGCTGCATCGACACCGCTAATCTATCACCTCAAAATCGTATTGCGGGACATTACGCCGCAGGTGTGGCGACGGGTACAGGTCGCCGCAACCACCACCATTGCTGATCTCCATTCTATTATCCAAACTGCGATGGGTTGGGAGGATGCCCACCTCCATCAATTTCTGATCTATGGCAAGGCGTATGGAGTCTATCACGATGGCGGTTTTTCCTTTGCTGACGATCCCGACCAGGTGCGGCTTGCCGATTTTCGCTGGCGGGTTGGTGAGCGCTTCCGCTATGACTACGATATGGGCGACTTCTGGCAGCACGATATCTGGATTGAACAGATTCGTCCCGCCGTCCCGCACCGCGTGTATCCCCACTGTCACGCGGGATCGGGGGCATGTCCACCCGAAGATTGTGGTGGCCCCCTAGGCTATCGAGCGCTCCTCCGAGAACGCATGTCGTGGGATCGGCTCGATCCGCTCCACGCCGCCATGCAGCTGATCCTCGAACGGGTCCAGACATTCGCGGCGGGCGGGCCACGCCCAACGGTTGATGATGACGACTTTATGGATGCGCTTGACCAGCTCGACGACTGGGAGGCATGGATGCCCATTGCCTTCGATCGACGGGCGGTGAATCAGGCCTTTCACGCGCTGGGGAGGAACCCACATGCAGATGACGATCACCATCCAGATTCAGGCCGATGATGGCACCCAGCAGCAGCACGTGCTGACCACCCTTGTGCGGGAATCAACGAGCATCGATACGCTTGGCTTAACCCTCGCCGAGAGCAAACAGCTGGTGCAGCAGACCCAACAGGCACTGGTCACCCACCAAGTCACCGCCTACCTCACGCAACACCGGCCCTGTCCTACCTGTGCCACGCCACGCCGGATAAAACAACAGACCACGGCCCCGTTCCGGACGCTCTTTGGCCGCGTTGCGGTCGCCAACCCCCGCTGGTATCAGTGTGCCTGTCAGCCGCACGCGACCGCAACCAAAACTGTGCGTCCTCTCGCCCAGCTGCTCCCTGAGCGGGTCAGTCCCGAATTGCGGTATCTTGAGACGAAATGGGCCAGTCTCATGGCCTATGGCCTCGCGACGCGGCTTATCCACGAGGTGTTGCCCATCGATGCGACCCACAATGCAACGACGGTGCGCAATCATCTGCTCCACGATGCCCAGCGGCTTGAACAGCAGCTTGGTGATGATCGGGTGATGGTGTGGGATACCTGTCAGGCCGAGCGTGATCGCTTGCCCATACCTGATGGGCCGCTGTCCGTCGGACTCGATGGGGCGATTCTCCGCGCACGGCGGGGCAGTTGTGGGGCACAGACGGCCAATCTGTTTGAGGTCATCGCAGGCAAAAGTATCCTCGCCTTTCGTCGGGATGAGCCGGAGGGCATGCCGCCAACCAGCAAATGTTTCGCCCTGGTGCAGCGGTATGATCGCAAGCCCCGACGGCGACTGTTTGACCTGCTCCGATCGCAAGGCATGCAAGCCAATCAGCAGGTGACCTTCTTTACGGATGGGGGCGATACCGTCCGCCGCCTCCCCGATGACCTGTACCCGCAGGCCGAGCACGTGCTGGATTGGTTTCATCTCACGATGCGGCTGACGGTGCTCCAGCAGTGCGCTCGCGGGCTTCCCGTCCGTCCGGACTACCCACCCTGGGATGGACGATCACTGGCAGACAGCATCGAACGGATCAAACACCACCTCTGGCATGGCAATACGGCTAGCGCATTGGAAGCCGTGGACACGCTTGCCGAGTGGTTGGATGGCTGGGATTACGATGACGATGGGGCGATCACCATCCAGCCGGGGAGCGCGGCAGCGGCAACGATGGGGCGGTATGTCCACGACCTGAGCACCTACATTGACCACAACAGCGGGTCAATTATCAACTATGGGGAGCGTTATCGGCAGGGCGAGCGGATTAGTACCAGCTTTGTGGAGTCAACGGTGAATTATGTCGTTAGCAAACGCATGGTCAAGAAACAACAGATGCAGTGGACACCTAAGGGTGCACATCTGCTGCTGCAAGTCCGAACTCAAGTGCTCAATGGTGATTGGGAGGCGACCGTTCGCGGGTGGTATGCGGGTTTCCGGTCTGAACCGATGGGTACGCCAGCGCTGCCGTTTTCGGGGTAGTGCCCCCGACTTTTTACTGCTCTCCTTTAACGGAAATGTCATTATTTCTGTCAGTTTATTGACAATGGTTGATAATAGGATATACAATACGGGTATGAACGAATTATACTTCGCTCATACCCGTATGTTCCGATGGTGGTTTAGCTGCTGATTATGGCAGCAATGTTAATAGCCCAGCCGATAATATTGATATGGTTGTTACGAAACCATTTCAACACGGCTTTGCCGCTTTGCCGTAAGTTTGGCATAAGCGCAAACTCCTAATTACTACAAACAAGGGGATCACTTGCTGGAACAAGTGATCTCTTTGTTTAATTAAGTGTAATGATACCATATTCTCAACAGAATTACCTAATGGAAGAGAGGTCGCATACTGATTCAAGTATGATGACCTCTACGATTATTGACTATTTGTAAAGTATTGAGCGCATGCTCTCTAAATACCCCTTTTTGTAGCATAAAATAGTGTTTGTGCGACAAAAATCAGTATGAATCGGCATTAATAGACAAAAATGGTGTCATTGTAATCAATCTGTCAAGGCCTCTAGGATACTATTTGGAGGTCCCCAAATGCTGCCAGAAAGAGCATATTTGATCAGCTTTGCTTGGCATAATGAGCCATGGGTGCAACATAAACGTCGCAAGGTATGGGAAATACCTTTCTTGGAAGGGTATCTTTCATATCGGCCAACACATCACGATCTGTCATCCGAATAAATTCCGGCGGAACGAGGTATTAGGTTCTGTCTGATAATTCAAGACCATGGTCTATATCGTCGTAAGAACCGCCATTCATCGGTTGATCGGGGTAGTATTCTTGGTGATGTTCATGTTCATGATGATGTTCTAAGCCTTTTTCAGGAAGGCTTCCGGAATTATCAGACGGAGCCTAGATACCAATGGTGTGAAAAGGAAATTAGGATGCCAGACGCATTAACGCTCCATCGGGGCTTTATCCAAACGATCGTAGAATCACCCGACCCCTGTTTGGGCTTGGGCATGCTGCTCTGTGGTGGCGTGCGCACGGGCTATGTGGTGATGCGCCCCGCCACGCCGATTCCTGCCCGCGTGACGAATCAGGGCTTTCGCTTTGGCCATGCGATGCTGGGCGATCCCCAGGATCAGGTCATGCTGATGAGTTTGCAGTTTTACGGCGCAACGACCTACCATGGCCTGGTCAATCCGAGCAATCGGGTGGCCTTGGCGGTGATTGATCAGATGTTGACCATGCGCGATTATTTCTTTATGGTGCTTGACCCCAAGGCAGGGTTGACGGTGTTTCGGTCGCAAGGCGAAGAAGCGAACCTCGTGGGCTTGCGCAGCAATCGCGAAACCTTCCCGACCGCCCAATGTTCTCCTGCGGCCTATACGCGGATGGTTGACATTTTTCGCAAGAACCCCAATCCGCCAGGCGAGGTGTTGACGTGGATCGACAACGAGGATCGACGCATGCTCGATGTCACGAACGACCCCTTGGAATTACATGGCGGCTAACCGACCACACGGAGGGTATGATGACGATTATTGACATAACGAAAGCACAACAAAACCTTGCGGAACTGATTGAGGCTGCTGCTCAGGGCAACGAAGTGATTATCACCCGCGCTGATGGCAGCGCGGTGCAGCTGATTCCGGTGGCCACGGGAACCCCAAAGTTTGGCAGCGCCCGTGGCAAAATTCGCCTCAGTGCCGATTTTGACGAGCCGCTTGACGATGGGATGGAGGAGGCGGCATGAGGTTTCTGTTGGATACGCATACGCTGCTCTGGTTTTTGGCAGGTGATCCCCAGTTGCCCGCAGCAGTGCGCGAACGGATTGAGCAGCCGAGTGCCCAGCGCTTGGTGAGTTTGGCCAGCATCTGGGAAATGGCGATCAAAATCTCGTTGGGGAAGCTCGATCTCGGTATGCCGCTGCGTGAGCTGGTGCATGAACTCCTGCCGACGAATGGCATGCTGTTGTTTGGGATTTCGACGCTGCACTTAGAGCAGATCGTGACCCTACCGCTGCATCACCGTGATCCGTTTGATCGGATGCTGATAGCGCAAGCATTGGTCGAGCAGATTCCGATTCTTGGGCGGGATAGCGCGTTTGATGCCTATCCAGTCGAACGGTGGTGGGGCTAGCATCGAAAGGAGCCAGTGATGGGTGACGAGTGGACACCAGACCCACGGGTGCGACGGGTGGAATTGGATGATCCGCTGGTGGTGCTGTTGCTCATGGAATTGACCCAAGCCGAGCGCGACCGCACGGGCAAGGGCACGTTGACCCCTGCACAGATGGCGGGCCAGATTATTCAGGCGGCTCACGCGGCCATGGTGCGCGACGTGGCTCCCCCACCACCAATCGCCAAACCCACCGCGTTGCATACGCCCGCACCGCGCCGCCAGCTGCCTAAGCATCACGTTTCCGATCAGCCCGCGTGGTCGATTGTGCCGCCGTCGCCCTACCACAAAAAAACCTTACCCACACCCTCGGCCTATCAATTGCTGATTGAACTGCTGCATGTGACCCCCCGGGTTTGGCGGCGGCTGGTGGTGCGCAGCGATACCACCTTGGCCGATCTGCATGCCTTCATCCAGCTTGCGTTTGGCTGGGAGGACTATCATCTGCATCAGTTCACGATTCAAGGAAAAGAGTATGGGATTGATCGCACCGGAGAGCTGGGCTTTACGGGCGATGCCTGGACGATACCCGTGGGGTCGTTTCAGTTTCAGCGTGGCGATCAGTTTGCCTACCGCTACGATTTTGGGGATGGGTGGGAGCACCAGATCACGGTGGAAACCTGCCATGCGCTCAGTCCCCGTGCGCTGTACCCGCGCTGCATGGATGGGGCACAGCTAGCCCCGCCGGAGGACAGTGGTGGGCCATACGGGTATATGGAGCGTCGTGATGCAGGCGACTTTCCCAAGCCAACGCGCGCGATTGGCCGTGCGGCGATTAATGAGCGCTTGGCGTTGTCCGTGGCGGGGTTGAACTGGAATGATGAGCCGGAGTAGCGCACATATGTGAGGGAAGCGGGTGAGATACTGGCGCTAGCTGTTGATCGTGAAAGGACGTGTGCTATGAATCAACCCCCGAAATATACCGGATCTCAGATTTATCTGCGGGTCTATAGCCACCTGATTGCCACTGCCGAGCGGCGGGAACGCACCACCTATAGCGTCATTGCCACGCTGATGGGCTTACCCCCGTCAGGGAATCACATGGGGCGGGAAATTGGAATCATGCTGGGGGAAATCTCGGAAGCTGAGCATGCCCAGCAGCGACCGATGCTCAGTGCCATTGTCGTCAATACGAGTGGCATACCAGGCCCAGGCTTTTTTGTCCTTGCGCAGCAATTAGGGCGCTATCAGGGGATGACCAAGGACGAGGAAGTGCACTTTTGGCATGCGGAAGAAGATGCCGTGGGCGCGGGACGGGGAAGAAGGTCACCACCACGCCTAAGGAGTTGGGCGCAGGGAGATTCATGTGCATGTGTGGAGGATAGCATGCGGTATATGCCAAACCATCGGGAATTACGCTTGGGGATGGATTTAATTACGGCCATTGGCTCGCCTGAGAAGGTCAACTTGAAGCCCTATGTTGGGGGCATCATTGTGACCGCCGAAGGGCATCCCGATCTGGATGTATTGGATGAATTACGCACGGTGCGGCGCAGTGGCGTGGTGCGGGTGGGGCCAGAAGGAGCCGTCGCTTTGGGCTTGGTCGAAGGCTACTATCGCTTTACGCTGGTCACACCAGGGCAAGCGTTGGCGATGCCCTATGATCGCAATGCGCCGACTTCCTAGGAGTGATGGGCACGGATGGTGGTGGACTGGCCGCCGCCATCCATCGGGTCGGTTGGTAGATGGTGCAGGAGGCGCAGGATGGTGCTCATTCGGGTGGTGTTTTGGAGCCAAAACCGCCGGACACGGCAAACAAAATGGATTGGGGTTGCTCAGTCGCTGGTGAAAAAGCGCGATGCCCAGGTCTTCAGCCAGCGCGAGGCCGAAACGACGGTGGCCCAGCTTCAGCGATTGGATCGGTTTCGTACTGGGACTTTTGCGA
>Ga0209460_1000322_pt1 | contig 50735 bp, 38 predicted proteins | sample EBPBio132013_DNA_FD_185868 | JGI IMG/M metagenome (GOLD analysis project Ga0209460, IMG submission 185868) | Wastewater treatment Type I Accumulibacter community from EBPR Bioreactor in Madison, WI, USA - Reactor 2_5/13/2013_ DNA (SPAdes)... | ecosystem: Engineered > Bioreactor > EBPR >... | reverse complement strand
GCGACCACACAAATATGATGCCCGTGGATGGTTTCATCGAGCGACAGTTGGGCATCCATCAGCTCGTGGATATGCTGCTGTTCGCCGTAAGCGCGGAGTTCCTCGGCGGCTTCGAGCAGGTTGGGCGGGATGTTGCTCTGCTTGTTCGCCCATGCCCACAACCACGTTTGCGAGGACGTGGACTCGGTTCCCAAGAGCTGCGAGTCCAGCGCGAGGATGCTGCCGAAAGTGAGCTGACCGTCGCCCATGTCAAAACCCCAATTCGGGTTGCCGTGTTCCTTCAACCAATTAGCGAAGGTGACTTGTTTATCCCAACTGGCGATATAGTTTTGCATCAGTAAGTCGTGGAAGCTCATGCTTGTTCCTCTCCAATATCCCAAGCGGCCAAATCGGCGATGAAGTGGTGGGCGGTCATATCGAGGTGGATGGGGGTCAGGCTGGCGTAACCGCGATGCACGGCCCACAAGTCGGTACCGGCTTGCTCGAACAGGCCGCTGGGTTCCGGCCCGCCGATGCGGAGGACATCGCCTGTGCGTTCGAGGACATCGTGGTACAGGCGTGCGCCCTGCCGCGTCAGCCGTAAGCCTTTAGTCGTTGTGCCAGCCGGAACGTTGAGGTTCAAGATCGTCATAGGCGGCAGCCCTCTTTCCATCACCTGTCTAGCGACGGTCACGGCAAGCTGCGCCGCCAGCGCGTAATCCTCGACGGTGTTGGCATCGCGCTTGTCGAGCGACACAGCGAGGGCGGGTACGCCGAAGATCGCGCCTTCGAGGGCAGCCGTTACCGTGCCGCTGTAGGTGATGTCCTGCCCCATGTTGCCACCGCGATTGATGCCGGACACCACAATTTTCGGCGGCCACTTGAGGACACCGAGCGCGGCGACCGCGACGCAATCGGCAGGGGAACCGCTGACGGCGGTGGCGCTGCTGCCATCGGCGAGGGTGGCGGTGCTGATCGGAATATCGGTAAAGAGGGTTTTCTTATGCCCGCTGCTGCTCTGGTTGGTGGCGGGTGCAATCACTTCGACATCGCCGAGAGTACGCATGGCCTGTGCCAGCGCGAGGATACCCGGTGCTTGAACACCATCATCATTCGTTACGAGAATATAGGTCACAAAGGTTCCCTTTCAATAGTCAGCCACGCCGCATCTTACTCCGCCAAAAGTCGGGTGTGAAGTGCCTAAAGGCGGATGCGTCGAGGGTGCAACAGCGGTTAGGATAGGCTTATCTCAATGAGGCTAATCCAACCAGCCAAACGGTCTGCTTGTAGTATATGCAAGTTAGCGATTGTGGGGTAATCTGAAAGATGTACGCTTGGGCTATTAGATCGACGAGGGAGTGTCAGCGAATGACTGACGACTCAGGTTTTCGTAATTATCTCCAAGAAGGCATGAATGTCTTCCAAAATGCCCGCCGCCAAGCGTTCATCCAAGAACTGATGGGGCTTGTGCGCGGTAAATCAGCCGAACTGTTGAGCTTTGATGACATCAAGGCGCGGTTGCGGCTGCGCGAAGAAAGCTATAAAGGCTTGCAAAATGTGCCGGTGGAAAAGATCGTCGGCAGCGTGGGACGCTACCGCGACTTCACCAGCAACTTCCTGCCGCGCGGCAGCACGTCCCGCGACCGCTGGAGCCGTGTTTACGCACAGGTCAACAGCCTAGAAGGTGTGCCGCCGGTTGAGCTGTATCAGGTGGGGGACGCATACTTCGTGCGGGATGGTAATCACCGCGTATCGGTAGCGCGTCAACTGCACAGCCAAACGATTGAAGCGCATGTAACCGAACTGCCAACCTCGATCAAGATTGAGCCGGGGATGTCGCTGGAAGATCTGGATAAGGCCGGAAGCTACGCAGCGTTCCTTGAAGAAACGGGTTTGGAGACTACACGCCCGCATCATCAATCGCTGGAACTGAGCGAGTCGTCGCGCTACAGCGATATGCTGGGGCATATTTACCTGCACAAGAGTGTTCTCGAACATAAAAAGGGGCAGCCGGTTGACATCGAAGACGCGGCTGCGGATTGGTACGACAACGTTTTCCGTCCGGCGGTGACGCTCATCCGCAAATATGACGTGCTGGAGCATATGCCGGAACGCACCGAGGCCGACCTGTATCTGTGGTCGATTGACCATCTGCGCGACGTGCGCGAGGAACTGGGCGACGAGGCCGAGTCCCGCCGCTTCAGTGATGCGCTGGTGGATTTCCTCGCGGAACGGCGTATCCCCGTGCCGAAGGATCTGTTGATGGAAAAGGATGAGTCGGTCATCCTGACCAAGACGCAGGTGATGCGTGCCATCGACCTCGGACGCGCCCGCGAGAACGGCGAGAGCGACCCGACGGCGGATTGAGACAGCCGGTGTAAAAGAGCGTGAAAACAAACACGCTCTTTTCTATTCTCTAAGAAACCGTTTGAGTGGTTCTGAAAATACCGGACAGCATATATGCTGTCCCTACAACAACGCATGGTTGTGATGCGAATTTCGTGTAGGGACGCGATACATCGCGTCCGATTAACCCCAAATCCTTTTAAACGGTTTCTAACTGACGAGTAAGCCCATCTCCCCAAAACGATGTAAGGTTTTTTCGATTTCTGCCCTGAGCTGTTCGCGCAAGTCCTCCGGTGATGCGTCGGGCTGGGATTTTGCTTTGAGTTCCCCACTTTCGACCAATTTCACCAGCATCTCCAACAGCGCCGCCTGATCGGTTTCCCCGTCCAACCGCGACAGGATCAACCGCCGAAACTTATCCAGTTGTAACCGTGTATGCAGCAGATTGATCACCGTTATACCCCAGCGAGCTTGATACCGCGCCAGTGTCGTCGCTTTAGGCCGTTCGGATACCTGTGTGGTCAAGGGCGGGGCAAAGGTGTGCAATTTGATCATCTCTTCGCTGAAGGAAAACGCGCGTAAGATATTGGCTGCGGCAGTCACCCAATCATCCTGTGAGATTTCTTGAAGCCCTAAACGGGCGGCTGCCCGCTTGATCAGTTCAGGAAAGTAAATCCGTTCCGGTTCGGCTTCTACCAAGCAGCGGAAAACGGCAATCGTGAGCGCATGGTCGGTATCGAACTTTTTACCACTTGAGATGACGAAGCTAACCTTTCCTTCGGCTTCTGCTTCGGGGTTATCAAGCTCATTCGCGAATGAGGATACGTAAAAGTTTTGAAGCGGGGCGATTGATAGGCGGCGATCCACCTCCACTTCGGCATGACAGAGCAAGGTGCTGCGAAAGACGGTATCGCGCAGGAAATCAAAATACTGTTCCATCTCGACCGTTGTCTTGGCGATACTTGTGAGATGCTGCATCGCCTCATCACTCAAGCCGTTGGGCATGACCTTTGGGAAATAGGCTTCGACGAGATACTGCAACCCGTGCGCTTCGGCCTGTTCGATAAATTGGTAGAAGTAGTAGGGTTGGTTATTGGCTTCCAGTTCATCATGCAGCAGCGCGGAATGGTCAATGGCGCTGGTTTGAGTTTTGCGGAAGTCTAGATAATTACTGAAAATGGCTGCATAGGCGCTGTCTTTCGAGTCGGCTAATGCGTCCGCCACAAAGCTAATCCACTGGCGAGCCTGTGCCGATTTTTCCTCCGGCGTTTCAACATCCCGCGTACGGAAAAGCATCATATTGCGGATAATTTCCATCCGGTGCCAGCCGGGGTAAGCGTTATAGCTGATGTAGGCGATGCCCTGCGGCGCGAGATTCCGTTTGCAAATGTCGAATAACTTGTCGCGCACATGCGGCGGCACCCATGACAGAATACCGTGGGCGATGATGTAATCAAACTCGCCGAAATCCGGCTCGATGTCGAGAATATCCATGTGCTTAAAGGTGATGTTCGTGAGGTTCACTGCTGCGGCCGTTTCAGCCGCCTTTTGAATTTGGTTACCCGACAAATCAATGCCAACGAAGGTGCTTTCGGGCGCGGTTACCGCCATCGGCAGCAGGTTTGAGCCAGCCGCGCAGCCGATTTCCAACACGCGGCATTTTGTGGGCGGTGCGGGATTCATACCGAGCAGGCTGCCGAGCATCGCGAGATTACTGGGATGTGTTTGGGGGAATGATAATTCGGGATAGGGTACTTTGTCGTAGTCGAAATGAATGCCACTACTCGTCATTGGATCTTCCTTAATCGGTGCGTTTTTAGCTCCATACTGCCTGACTGTAGCATGTTTTGCAGTCTGCGCCCATATGAGTGCTTCATGAGAGCCTTATACGCTCATAAATCCGTTGGAATGGTAGTTAACGAATCTATGGCTGTATCCCTTTGACCGCTCATTCACGGTTAGGGCGTTCGGGACAGCCAAACTTTTAAGGAGAAATGCAAATGGACTTCCTTTCAAAGAATGTTTCTCGTCGTACATTACTCAAGGGTGGTGCGCTGCTCGGTACGGGCGCGATGATGGGCTTTAACCATGTGTTCGGTTACAGCCGCGTCTTTGGTCAGGCCGCCGCCGATGACGATCTGCAAACCATTATCAACCTCGCCGCGACCGCCGAACTGTTCGCCACCACGCACTATCTCGCTGCCATCAACGGCGCGGGCGACTTGGGACTGGCGGAGAAGCAGGTTGATTACTTGAAGGCGGGTTTCCTCGCCGAGCAGGATCACCTCGAACTGCTGCAATCGTTGGGCGCGGTTCCGGTCGTCACCGAATTTTATGTGCCGGAAAACCTGTTCAGTGATAAGGCGCTGTTCGCCGCCGTGACCGAAGTCGCCGAAACCGCATTTGTCGGAGCCTACCTCGCCGCGACCCGTGTCTTCTCGAAGTCGGCAGATACCACGCCCTACGCCGTGACCACCGCGCAGATCGCCGCCGTGGAAGCGGAACACCGTGCGCTGGCTCGCCAGATCGGTGAGAAGCTGCCGAACAACATCAGCTACGCACAATACACCTTGAACAACGTCAGCGATGCCGTGCCAGTATTGCAACCGTTCCTCGATGGACAGCCTGCCGACAACAGCCTCGGCGCGTTCGTTGGGCCAGTGCAGCCGCCGACGGCAGATGACATCGCGGGCATCCGTGAGGAAATCGAAGCGTTGGGTTATGACAACACGGTACAGCCTTTCGCCGCCATGTAATCCGGTCAGACGGTATCACTACGTTACGAAGCAGACTTTAACAATCCTCACAACCGCTTGATGGGGCAGTCAATCAACAGGCGGTTGTGAATAACCAAATGAGGTGACTTGAAAATGGCTACTTTATCACGACGTTCATTACTCAAAGGCAGCGCTATGCTCGGTGGTGGCGCGATGTTGAGCTTCAGCCAATTGTTTGGCTTTACTAAGGTGTTCGGTCAGGATGCGGCGGACGACGATACGACGACCATCATCAACCTCGCGGCGACGGCGGAACTGTTCGCCACGACCCATTATTTGGCGGCCATCAACAACGCCGAAGCGCTGGATTTGGATGACGTGCAGGTTGAATACTTGAAGGCCGGTTTTCTCGCCGAACAAGACCATCTTGAACTGCTGCAATCGTTGGGCGCGGTTCCAGTCGTCACCGAGTTTTATGTGCCGGAAAACCTGTTCAGCGACAAAGCGATGTTCGCCGCCGTGACCGAAGTTGCCGAAACGGCCTTCGTCGGTGCGTACCTCGCTGCGACCCGCGCGTTCTCGAATGCTGGCGCAACCCAGTTCGCCGTGACCACCGCGCAAATCGCCGCTGTGGAAGCCGAACACCGTGCGCTGGCGCGGCAGATCGGTGGCAGCCTCGCGAACAACATCAGCTACGCACAGTACACGCTGCGAAACGTGAGCGATGCGGTGCCGGTACTGCAACCGTTCCTTGATGGCGAACCGGCGGACGACAGCCTCGGCGCGTTCGTCGGCCCGGTGCAGCCGCCGACGGCAGATGACATCGCTGCCATCCGTGGCGAAATCGCCGCGCTGGAATATGACAACACCGTGCAGCCGTATGCCGCGATTGCCGCTGAGATGGCTCCAGCGGATACGACCGCTAGCAGTGGTGGTTGCAGTGTGACTGCCAGCCAAGATGTGAACATCCGCAGCGCCGCGACCACGACCGCCGCGCCCAGTGGTGTCCTCCGTGCTGGCACCAGTATGCCGGTTGACGGCATGTCGATGGGCAGCGATGGCATGACGTGGTACCGCGTGACCGGCGGCGGGTTCGTGCGCTCGGACGTGGTGACGACCAGCGGCGACTGCACGGCGCTGCCTTCGGTCTAAGAAGTCGTTTGAAAAGAAGGGTTGGGGTTCATCGGACACGATGTATCGCGTCCCTACAAGAAATTCGCCTCACAAACGCGCGTTGTTGTAGGGACAGCATACTGGCTGTCCGGGATTTCAGAACTTCTCAAATGGTTTCTAACCCGCGATTGTTAAAGACCGCTTTCAGAAGCCCTAACACGAAGGCGGTCTCATTCAGAAGGGCGCGGACACCCTCGCCCTTTACCCAAGATGACTACCCAATCTGGCAGCCATCGGCGGGGTGAAATCTCTCACCCTGTCTTCAACACGCATTGTTCAGGGAGCAAGATCATGAACTTCGGACCTACAGAACTGATTATTATCCTCGTCATTGTTATCCTGCTGTTCGGCGTTGGGCGGGTGGGCAAGATCGGTGGGGAACTGGGTACGGCGGTCGCTAACTTCCGCAAGGGGATGAACGAGGCCAGCCGCGAGAACAAGCCGGAACAATCCGAGCTGTAATGACCGCAGGGCGTAGGTGACCCACCGCCCTAACCAAGAGGACAACACATCATGGAACTTTTTGGTATCGGCGGCACGGAATTGGTCGCCATATTCATCATTATGCTGGTGGTGGCCGGGCCAAAGCGGATGATCCAGTGGGCGTATGTGCTGGGGCAGTACACGGCGAAAGCCCGCGCGATCTGGGCTGAGGTGATGGCGAACGTGCAGAAGGAAATCGACGCGGCGGGCATGGATGTGAAGCTGCCGAAAACGATGCCGACCCGCGCCAGCCTCAACAAACCGATGACCAACGTGTGGGCGAACATCACCGCGCCGGTGAAGGATGCGATGGACGATGTTCGCACGGAAGTCACGCAGGCGCAAACGGAACTCCGCGAAACCGCAAACATTATTCATGATGACGAGAAGGTGGCCTCATGAGCGCTGTGACGAAAACCCCACCGCATCTGCCGCTGGTTCCCGCTGGTGAAGGCGGGCAAATGGGCTTGTTCGAGCATCTGGACGAGCTGCGCCGCCGGTTGTTTGTGTCGGTGATCGCGCTGGTGATTGGGGTCATTGGTGGTATCGCCGTCGCGACACCGGTGCTGGAGTTCCTCAGCCAGCCGTACGGGCGGGCGTTCATCGTGCTTGACCCGACAGGCGGTATCGTGCAGTACTTCCGTGTGGCGATACTGGTGGGCGCATCGCTGGCGCTGCCGATCATGATCTACGAAGTGCTGATGTTCATCCTGCCGGGGCTGACAGGCAAGGAGAAGAAAATCCTGCTGCTGTCGATCCCGCCGATTACGCTGTTGTTCGTCGTCGGTGTGGCGTTCGCGTGGTACATCCTCATCCCACCCGCGCTGAACTTCCTTGTCGGTTTCCAGCCGACGATCTTCCGCGCCGAGTGGACGGCTGATCGCTATCTCGGTTTCGTGACCTCGCTGCTGTTCTGGATGGGTGTGGCCTTCGAAACACCGCTGATCTTCTTTGTCCTGTCGATCTTTGGCGCAGTATCGGCTCGCCAGCTCCTCCAAAATTGGCGCATCGCCATTGTCGGCGCGGCAATTGCGGCGGCGGTTATTACCCCGACGGTTGACCCTGTAAATATGGGGTTGGTGATGGGGCCGCTGCTGACGCTCTACCTGTTGAGCATCGGGCTGGTTGCGCTGGGCGGTCGTATAACCCGCAGTGAAGCCTCGTAAAGCTGGTCATCCGGTGGTTGTCAGGATGAGGGCGCAAGCCATGCGCCCTACATTCTGAAGCTGCGATTTGTCTGAAAGTTATTTCCTCACTTGCCAAATAACCACGCTATTCAACTTCTATATCTGACTGATGAAAACCTGAACAAGTCGTCTTGTCTTTGTTCAGGTTGTATTGTCCAATTAATTTTCTAAACTCCGCTCTTTTTCCCTCAAAATAACATCTTTCTTGCTCGAAAAATGAGAAAACGGTGTTTGCCGACTTAATTAGCCTCTCATGCCCTTCACGGTTACGGCTAAATTTTTGATGACAATATTTAGTCAGTTCATGAACAATAACTAAACAGGATTTCAACAGGTTCTATCGTATTGAAGGAGAGAAGAAACCGTGCGTAAAGTATCGTTATTAGCAGTTGCCATTGTCCTTTCCCTTTTAGCCGTCGTTCCAACTTTCGCCCAAGATACGCAGCCGACAATTGCCGATATTGTGGTGCAGTCCGCCAGCGCGGAAACACCAGAGTTCGCTACACTTTTGGCTGCTGTACAAGCGGCTGACCCGGCGGTGTTGGAAGCCCTTTCAAACGCCGACGGCGATCCGCTGACCGTGTTTGCCCCGACTGATGCCGCCTTCGCCGCTGTACAAGAAGCGTTGGGCGAAGAAGCCTTCAACGCGGTACTGGCTGACCCCGCCGCACTGACCAATATTCTGCTGTACCATGTCGTTCCCGGCGCGGTGAAGTCGGCGGATGTGGTTGGCTTGCTGGAGGCGGCTGGTGAGGACGGACAAGTGACCGTCAAGACGCTGCAAGGCCAACATATCGACATCAGCCAAGACGAAGCCGGTGACATCTACATTGATGATGCCAAGCTCAACTTGGAGATGGTGGATATTGAAGCCTCGAACGGTGTGATCCATGTCATCGACAGTGTGATGATGCCCGAAACCCGTACTATCGCGGACATCGTTGTTGAATCGGCTGGTATGACTGACGCGCCGGAGTTCACCACCCTGCTGACCGCCGTGCAAGCGGCTGATCCGGCAGTATTGGAAACCCTTTCAAACCCTGACGCGGTGCTGACGGTGTTTGCCCCGACTGACGCGGCTTTCGCAGCGCTGCCTGCTGACACGCTGAACGCGGCGTTGGCTGACCAAGCGATGCTGACCAACATTCTGCTGTACCATGTCCATGTGTCCGAAGCGATGGGCGATATGGCGGCGGCTCCGGTGGCGTATGCGGACGTGGCAGCAGCACTGACCGCTGACGGTGCGCCGGCTGAAGGCATCACCGTACCGACCGCGCTGGAAGGTCAAAGCCTGACGATTTCGCTGGACGAAGATGGCAACCCTGTCATTAACGGCAGCGTCAAGATCGTCGTCCATGACATCGACGCGGCGAACGGTATCATTCACGTCATCGACGCGGTACTGCTGCCCCCGATGTAATCACCGAATAAAGACGTATAAGCGGAATACAGGGCGAGTGCTTCACTCTCCCTGTTTTTTTGCTTGACAAGCACCGAGGCACGTGGCAAAGTGGCGGATATATCACCTGCAAGAAGATGAGGCAAACTGATGAGCATCGACGTGGGGCAGATCAGCGCCTCATTTACGCTGGCAAGGCGGATTTAGGTATCAGCAAGGGCTAGCGGCTTGAATGTTGCAGAGTGAATAGCCGCCGAAGGAAAGCACAACCGCACTATGACGATGAAAGACGAAACCACGCAGCTCCTACTGCCCATCCACCCGATCACGATTGAGGGTGTGTACGTGGCGACCATCCGCGCCTACGAGGACGAACGCGGGCGGTTTATGGAAACGTTCCGCCGTGAATGGTTCCCGACGGTCAATTGGGATCGCATCCAGAGCAACCGTTCGGATAGCAAGGCGGGGGTGCTGCGCGGGCTGCATTACCACCATCACCAGATCGACTACTGGTATGTGCCGCGCGGCTTGGTGCGGGTGGGCATGGTTGACCTGCGCCCGAACTCCAAGACGTATATGGTGACGCACACCATGGAGATCGGCGAGAAGCACAATCTTGGCGTGTTCATCCCCATCGGCGTGGCGCACGGCTTCTACGCTGTGACCGACGCGACGCTGATGTATACCGTGAACAACTACTACAACGGTGGCAAGGATGAGAACGGTGTGGCGTGGAACGACCCTGACATCAACCTCGACTGGGGTTTGAACGGCGCAAGCCCGCTGCTGTCGCCGCGTGACGTGCAAAACCGTTTTCTGCGGGATATTCCGCCGGAAGAACGACCGCAGTAAAAATAAAAACCGGATGGCACATCGACCATCCGGTTTTTGATTCGTGTGATTATCAGGGTGTAGGGTTTACCGGCGGCAAACCCTTACTCATTTAATTGAGGTAGTCGCGCAGCCCTTCGATGAACTCGCCGTAGTTCTCCTGACTGAGGTCGGTCTTGTAGATGACCTGCACGTCACTGAGCTTATCCTGTTCGTCGGCGTTCAGCGTTTCGGCGGTCACGATCATCACTGGAATGCTGGCGGTTTCAGGGTTATTCCGCAGTTCTTCCAACACCTCGAAGCCGTCTTTCTCCGGCATCCGCAGGTCGAGGATGACGAGGTTCGGGCGGCGGCGGGCGACCAGCGAAATGCCTTCCTGAGCGTTATGCGCGGTGATGATGCGGTACTTTCCGGCTTCTTCCAGTGCTTGCTGTACGATACGCTGGCTTTCCGGCTGGTCGTCGATAATCAGGATGCGCTCGGTTTGGCTTTCCGCGAGGGCTTTGCGGACAACATCGACCAATTGATCCGGCGTGAAGGGGCGCTGGAGGAAGCCGAATGCACCCGCAGCCTTCGCCCGTTGGCTGGAGTCGTCCAGCGCCAGCACGATCACCGGAATATCGCGGGTGTCGTCGCGTTCCTGCAAGCGGCCAAGAATATCCCAACTCGCGCCTTTGGAGAAGTCGGCATCCATCACGATTAACATCGGACGCAGACCGCTTGCCATCGCTTCGGCTTCCAGCGGGATCGACGCGGTGAAGATGTCGAAGGACTCGCGCTGTAAGGCACGGCGGAGCTGATCGACCATATCGGGGTTATCTTCGATGAGCAGGATCTGGCGCGTGGGCGGCATGGGTGGCATGGTCATGGTCGAGTGCTTATCAGCCTTTTGCAGCTTCTCGTAGTTTTCGACCACCGACGGGTTCAACTGCTGTGTGTTCAGGTTCTTGCCGTTCATGGGCGCGGGTGAGGGCGGCGCGGTGATGGCGTTCATCAGCGATGTCGCGCGTTTGTCCTTTTCGGCCTGTTGGATGGCCGCTTCTTCATCGTCGCCACCTTCTTCCTCGGCGGCGGATGGTGGGTTCAGCGGCAGGGTGATGCTAAAGGTCGAACCGGTGTTGACGACCGACGACACGAGCATTTGCCCACCCTGCATCTCGATCAGGTTCTTGGCAATCGGCAGACCGAGGCCGGTACCGCCGACGGTGCGGGTGAGGGATGAGTCAACCTGACGGAAGGCTTCGAACAGCAGCGGAATATCCTTTTCGGCGATACCAATACCCGTGTCTAGAACATCGACGCGCATCATATCCACGCCGAGATCTTTCTGGTGTTCGAGGTATACGCGCAGGGTAATGCTGCCTTCCTGCGTGAACTTGGAAGCGTTCGACACCAGATTGAGCAGCACCTGACGGGTACGGAATTCGTCGCCGTAAACTTTCGGTAGGCCGGACGCGACTTCGAGCCGCATATCGACCGGCTTGTCTTTAATCAGACCGATACCAATCGACCGCACGCCTTCAACCACGCCCTTGATGTCGAAGTAATCGGCGTGAACATCCATCTTACCGGAGTTGATCTTGGCTTGGTCGAGCACGTCGTTGATGAGGCCGAGCAAGTGCGTACCGCTGTTGTAGATGGTGTTCAAGTCTTGCTCTTGCATTTCGGTCAGCGGGCCGTCGATACCTTTCAAGATCACGCGGCTGAAACCGATGATCGAGTTGAGCGGTGTACGCAGCTCATGGCTCATGTTTGCGAGGAAGTCACTCTTGAGGCGGTCCAGTTCGCGGAGCTGTTCGTTGGAGCGCTGCACTTGTTCCAGTAGGCGCGTGTTCTGGACGATGCTGGAGAGACTGTTGGTGAGCGCACCCATGAGGTTCAGTGTTTCGGCGGTGAAGGCACCTATGCCGCTGTCTTCGAGGGCGATGATACCGATGGTGCGGTAGCCGAAGATCATGGGGACGGCGATGGCAGACTTGGCCTCGGTTGAAATGGGAATATAGGACGGTTCTTCTTCAAGGTTGGCGAAAATGCGCGGCTCGCCGTTGACGGCGACAAGGCTCAAGGCGTTATCCGAGTTACCGACCAAGATTTCCGAGAGTTCGGAAAGGGGTTGGTCAGAGCCGGAAAGCGCCGCCGCCCGCAGCAGGGTATAACTTTCGCCGTACTGGTCGGTGTAGCTTTCGGAGAGGTACATGCTGGCGTTGAGGGCGTTGAGCGACTCGCGCACCAGCGTCGCCACGTCTTGCAGAGACTCGCCCAGCGTCTTGTCGCCGGAGGCCGATGCGGTGGTGGTGACGTTGAACAAGAAGCCCATTTCGCGTGCGCGGTTTTCCGCTTGTTCGAACAGGCGGGCGTTATCCAGCGCGACCGAAATTTGGTTGGCGAGGGTGGTCAACACTGTCACGTCGTCGTCACCGAAGGCGTTGGGGGTGTTCGACTGCACGTCGAGCGCACCGGCGATACGCCCCTTCACGATGATGGGCAGCGCCATTTCGGAACGGGTCAGCGGCAGGTAAGGGTTCGGGCGGTGGACGACGTGCGCGTCCGCCGTGTCGAGCGCGACCACGGGATGACCGGTAGTGGTCACCTGACCGATAACGGATTTCGAGCCTTTCGCCAGCTTGTGATTAATCGCCAACAACTGCCGCCCCGGTTCGCCGGTGCTGGCGCGAAGTTCGGCGAATTGGTCTTTGCTGTCCATCAGGAAAATCTGAACATGGTCGTAATGGAACGCATCGCGGATGAGGTCTACCAGACGCGGCAGCAGGACGTTCAGGTCAAGGATGGAGTTCGCGATTTGGCTCACTTCCGCCGAGATCGAAAGCTGACGCGCACGGCGGTCGGTTTGTTCGAGCAGGCGGGTGGCTTCCATTGAAAGGGATGCCTGTTCCGCAAACGATTGGAAGATACGGCGGTCGCGTTCGGTGTGGGTGAAGGGCTGCGACGAGGCGATCCAGATGACACCCAGCGAGCGATTAGCGGACTTCAACGGGATAACAGCGAGTGAACGGGCATCGGTGCTTTCCAGCCCCATCCGTTCGAGTTCGCTCAAGTCTTCTTCGAGCGACACATCGTCAATGGTCAGCAGAGTCGGGGTTGAAACCTGCCGCCACGCCGGGAATTGGTCGGGATTGAGCGTCACACCGAGCAGGTTGATACCCATCTGGCTGTCGGCCTGCCAATTAGAGACCACGACCAGATCGTTGCTGTTGGTTTCGGTTGCCGGAAGCGCCATGAAAATCTGGTTGGCATTCGGGACGCGCAGTTTATTGATGACCGCATCCACAATTTGCTGCGGTGAGGTGGCGTTGGCAAGTGTACGGCTGGTTTCGTACAGAATGGTGGCTTCTTCGAATGACGCTTCGGTACGGACTTGCAGGTTACGGTTATCCAGCGCGACGGCGGCGTTATCGGCCAGCGTCGAGAGGAAGCGTTCGTTGTCGTTGCTGAAGTCGAGCGTCCGGTTATAGAGGACGACGATCCACCCTTGTAGAATGTCACGGGTACGCATCGGTATGACGGCCAGCGACTCGATCCCCTGATCGATAAATTCTTGCTGTTGTTCGGGCGTGATGTCGGTCTGCGCGTGCATATTCGAGATCATCAGCATTTCAGAACGGAACAAGTCCTGCGGCAGATTGAACTGTTCCGGCGAGAGCAAGCCGCGTACGGGCTTCAACGCGCCTGTGGTTTCATCCAGCAAGACGATGTAGCCATCCATCGGGTCGATCATGTAGAGCTGGGCGATGGCGGCATCGAGCGCGTCTTCGAGCGAGGGGGCTTCGGAGAGCGACCGCGTGGCTTCGTAGAGCGAAATCTGTTCACGCAAGCTGTTTTGCAGCGTGTTTTCGAGGCCGCGCAGGTTGCTGATGTCTTGGAAGGCGGCGATGATCGAGGTGACGTTGCCGCGTGCATCGTAAATGGGGGCGGCGTTCAGCAGCAGGTCATTCTGGAAGTCGTCATTCACGACCGCGATGTCGTCGCCGAAGGCCGCGATACCACTGGCCGCCGCGATGTTGATCGGCAGTTCGGCTTCGGGGTAGTGAACGTTGGTTCCGGTGCGGATGAGGTTGTAGTCGGCGACGTTGAACGGCGCACTGTAGTTGATGGGCTTACCCAGTAGCTGCTCGGCCTGCGCGTTGGCCTGGATGGGCTTGAGGGTATGCGGGTCCAGTACGACGATACCGGTGGGCATGGTTTCCAAGATTGAGCGCAGGTATTCGCGTTCTTGCTCTGCGGCGTGGAACAAGCGCCGATTTTCGATGGCGACAGCGACCTGCGCGGCGAGGGTACGGACAAGCTGTTCATCAGCTTCGTCCATATCGCGCGACTCCAGCGAGCGACCGACCAACAGCGCACCGGCGGTTTGATCGCTGGTGTAAATCGGCGTGACGATATGCTTACCCACAGCGGTAGTCAACCCATCCTGCTTATCGGCAAAGGCCGGGTAGCCGGTCGGGTCGTTGACCACGATCATCTGGCGGGTACGCAGCGCATCGACAATCGAGTGTTCGCTGCTTTGCAGGTTATAACCCGTTGGGCTGAAGGCTTCTGCATCAACAGCGTTAAAGCTACTGACGGTATCCAGCACATTCGCGTCGTCATTGTTGTTCAAAATGAGCAGCCAGCGGTCGTAACCGGCGGGTTCGGCGACACGCTCGAACACCTGCGAAATGTTCTGTTCGAAATCCGCCGACACCTGATTCGCCAACTGACCGACTTCCGCCAGCGCGAGCGCCCGTTGGGCTTCGGCCTGTGCTTCGTCGAACAGCATTCTGTTCTCGACCGCAATCGCGACTTGATCGCTCACCGCGCGGATGAAGCGAACAAACTGCTCGTCAAAGGCCATCGGTGCATCCGACACGCAAACGACCGCGCCTAACCATTGACGTTGGGTTTGCATCGGGATAACGACCCCGCTGACCGCACCCCATGAACGCAGGGCTTGTTGAACCGGATTGGCGTGGGGCAGTTCGACATTCAAGTCGGCGAAGTAAACGGTGTCGTCGGCTTCGGCGATCAAGGCACTGACGGGCAGTGCTTCGGCGTTCAGGCGCAGCCCCTCGCGAACGGGCGAGTCCGCCAACGGCTGCCGTTCCCACATATAGGCGACATCGAAGTAAGCAGCGCTCAAGCTCGCCGTTGGGCCAGCCAACAGCACCCACATCCTACTGAGCTGCGCGGACTGCGCCAGATGTTCGCTGGCGGCTGCGTACACGGCGGCTACATCCTGTGCGCTGGTGATGGCGCGGCTGGCGGTATACAGGCGGCGGGTTTCATCCAATGCGGACGAGGTTTGTTGCAGCAGGCGTTGGTTTTCCAACACGGTGCTGATCTGCCCCGAAAGCGCCTTGTAAATTTCGTAGTCTTCCGCCGAGATGACGTAGTTGCGCGGGCTGTGGACGTAGAGCATCGCAATCGGTTGGTTGGCGCTGAACAGCGGGAATATATGAGTATGCCCGCCCAGAATATCCACTGATTGGGTGTCCCGCTTCCGCAGGGGTGAATCTTCCGGCACGACCAGCGCTTGCAGCGAGTCGGCGACGACGGCACGCCCATCTTCCGCGCGGGCGACGATGCGTACCAGCGTCGGCCAACCGCTGGGGTCAAGCTGACCTTCTAGCAAGCCGAGTTCGTAGCGCATGTTAATTTCAGGGTTGGCCGCTTGCACCGCGCGAATGAGTTCGATGGCGGTTTGCGAGGTGTTGATGTGGCGGCTGGCGGCGTACAAACGCTCGATCTGGTTGAGGGTGAGTTCCGTCTGGCGGATGAGCAAGCGGTTATCAATCGCAACACCCGCTTGGTCGATCAACGCGGTATAGATACGACCGTCGCTCTCGGTGAACTGCCGCGCGTCGGTAAAGAGCAGTGTGAGGATGCCGCGCCACTGACCACGCACGCTAAAGGGGATGAAAATCGCTGCCCGCGCGTCCAACAAGCGCAGCGTCCCTTTGAGTTCACTGTCGAGGCGGTTATCCCGCGCGGTGTCGGTGATGACTTTCACCTGCATGTCGCGCAGGCTGGCGAGGAACGGCGAGTCCTCGATATTCATTTGCAGTTCGCCGCCCGTGCGGATGGTATGCTCGTCGGCGTACCAATCCGCCGCGAGTTGCAACCACGGGCTGTCCGTCTCGGTCGTGCTTTCTTCAAAGATCCATATTTGCCCGCTGGCGGCATCCGACGTGACGGCTTGGATGACGGCTTTGACCACATCGGTGAGTTCGGTGGCTTCGTTCAGCATCCGACTGAGCTGGTACAGCACCGAGGTAATGGTGAGGCTGGACTGGGTTTCTTGGAAGAGACGCGCACCTTCAATCGCCAAGCCCACACGGTCAGCCACCGCCCGCAGCACGGCATGGTCGCCGATGGTGAAGGGCATCCCCTCCGGCGCAGCCGCCGCTAAGGTTCCGATGACCTCACCGCGAATGGTGATGGGGGCGCTGAGGGCGGTAATATCCTCAACCGGCTTCAAGTTTTGCTGCACGTCGATGAGGTTGTACTGGTAGGACTCGGCTAACTCGAACCGTTCTTCGGTTTCCGACCATGCGGAGCGGGTGAGGCGGCGGTTGAGGCTGTCCTCCTGCTCGATTCGCGATTGATACTGGCTGACCTGCCGCATGGTTTGAAGCGTCAAACCGAGTTGGTCGGTGATGAGTTGCAGCACGGCGACTTCTTCATTACTGAACAAACGCGGGTTGTTGTTGTGCAGATCCAGCGCACCGATGATTTGCCCACCAGCCATCAGCGCGACCACGATCTGTGCGCGGGTTTCTGGCAGGGCGGGGTTGGCAATATAGGGAACATCGCCGGGGTTGACCGTATCGCTAATGATGACCGGGCGACCGAACGCCGTGACTTTACCAACAGGCGAGTCAAAACCCACCTGTACCGGATACCCCTGTTCAACCAGCCGTTTGCCAATTAACCCGCGGCTGTAGGCTAAGTAGGCGTTCAGCCCAATATCATCCAGCAGGAAGATTTGACCGTGATACAGCTTGAAGGAGTCGCAAACGCGCTCGATCACGCGCTCGAAGATGGCATCACGCTCGCCCAGCGTGTTCATTTCGCGGTTGATGTCGGCGGCGAGCTGCAAACGGCGCTGGTTAGTTTGGATGTTTTCTTCCAACTCGGCGGAAAGATCGGTCATACGGCGCGAGATGTGTTTGAACGAGTCGGTCAGTTGTCCGAGTTCGTCGTTATGGGCCATCGGTGGCAGCGTGTCGTTGGCTTGCCCCGCCGCGAGGTTGTAGGCGAGCGCCCGTGTCGCGCTGAGGGGCAGCAGCCACTTATTGATGACGCGGCTGATGAGATAAAGGGCTGCCACACACGCCAGCGTACCAACGACCGCGATTAAGGCCATGCCATTGATACCGGCGGCGATACCGGCGTTACCCCGATCCGCCAACAGCAGTGTCCACGGCATATCCGGCATACCATAAGCGGGAACCACACGTGACGCGGCGATGCCATCGGTCAAATCGGCCAAGCGGAAACCGTTGGGGTTATCCCTGACCAATTGGCTCAACGGCGCATCCAATTCGGCAAGCGGCCTACCCGTTTCGAGCAGGATGCCATTGCTGCTGACGAGATACCAAGACTGTTGAGCCGCGCTTTCGTTCAGCTTGACGAGATTGAGCAGTTCATTGGAGGCATTGGCTTCAAGGGCGATGAAACCCACTGTACGATTATTTTGAAGGCGATCAATAATCGGGGCGAACAAGGTTAAGCTGGCTGTCGGCGATTCCGGTTCGGTGCGGTTGTAACTCAGCGGTGTATAGGTCGTGACTTCACGGCTGATGGCGTTAAAGAAGGGGTCTGCCGCATACTGGTTATTATCCGCCGGATAGCTGCTGGTGAGGAAGCCGCGTTCATTATTGATTTCGACCCACACCGAGCCTTGCACGGTGATGAACTGCATCCGGTTGTAAAAGGTTGCGTTCTGGTTCGCGACTTCGAGCAGTTGGTCGGCTAATTTCGCCTGTAGCTGCACGGCCTGTGTCCGCCGGTTCGCGCCGGTGTTCGAAGCCACCGTGCCTAACTCGCGGCTGACATCCAAGCGGCTGAGGTAGGTTGAATCCGCGTTCAGCTTATTGAAGAAGCTATCCACGATGGCGGCGCGTTCATCCAGCGTGAGCGCTAAGTCCCCCGCGACTTGCGAGGACAGATTTTGGCGGTAAAGAATCACCGCGATGGCCGTCATCACCACAAAGCCAATGATGAGGATGGGCGCAATCCGCCGCATCATCTGGCGCTGTAGGGAATTTGATTTTCTCGTTCGGTTTTTATTCCGCGACATTGTTTTAATCATCTGTCGTTCTCATACTTGGTTATTCTTAGCATACGATAAATCGCTCTGTCAGACGCTTAATTCTCATTGGGTTGGCTGTGTCCATTCGTCCGGTGCAGACGGATGGTGACGTTTGGCGCACGCAGCGCTTGACCGACTTCGCGAACGGCGGTTTGCAAGATGTCGCTGATTTCGGTTTGCGGGGTCAGACGGGCGGCGATGGTGTTCACCACGCGCTCGCGTTCTGCCGCACGCTGGCTTTCTTGGAAGAGGCGGGCGTTATCCAAGCTGATGGCAAGGCGGTTCGCCAGTTCTTGCGCCAACTGGAGTTTGTTCTCATTCAGGTCGTTCGCCGGAATTTCCCACTCGACCGCGCCTAAGGTTTGACCCCGTAGCTGTACCGGCACGGCAATCGGGATCGTCTGGTTGGGTGTTGGGCTGCCGACTACGATCCGGTTTTGCTGGATGGCCTGCTTGCGGAGCGCCGATAAATCGTTCGTGCTGGTGATGCCGGATTGGCTGGATAACTGGCGTTCGCGCTGGGCATAGAGGTATTCCTGCCACGCCTCAAAGGTCGATGTGCGGTTGATACGTTCGATTTCTTCCAACCGGCGTACCGACTCTTGGTACAGGCGAGCGTTTTCGATGGCGACGGCGACTTGATCCGCCATCGTTTGCAAAATCGCGACTTCATCTTTACCGAAGGTGTCGCGGATGCGGCTTTGCACATCCAACGCGCCGATGGTTTGCGTACCGATTTTCAACGGAATGGCGAGTTCAGCACGGGTGAGGGGCAGCAGGTCGTTACGCTGGTGAACTTGGCTGGTGCCGGTATCACGGGCGACAACCACCTCACCTTGCCCCGTCACCTGCCCGATGACGCTCAAGCTGCCGACCGCCAGCTTATGCCCGCGTGCCAGCATGATCTTGCCCGGTTCGCCGGTGCTGGAACGCAGCATGGCGAATTGACGGTCGCTATCTAGCAAGAAGATTTGGGCGTGGTAAATATCCGGGAATTTCTCGACGATCAATTCCACGACTTGATCGAGCAGGGTTTGAACGTCACGCTGCGAAGCCGCGAAACGACCGACTTCCTGTGTGGCGCTAATGTCACGGGTGCGGGAAGCGATGCGGCTTTCCAATTCCTCGATCAAGCCGCGAATGTGTGACCGCATGTCCACGAACGCCGCGTTCAACATACCGATCTCATCCTGCCGTTCGCCATATTGCAGCGGGTAATTCAGGTCGCCATCAACAGCGGCTTGCATGGCTTCGCGGAGGCTAATCAGCGGCGGGATGATGATCTGGTTGGCGAGGACGATCAGCAGGCCGACGATGATGGCTAACCCTAAACCCCCGACGAATAACCGCGCCCCACCCAGATACTCTACCGTCGGGTTGGTGATGGTGCTGACCGGTGTTTCGGTTACGAGGGCGAATAGGGTTTGATTCGGGATAATCGGGTTCGATACCGGTGCGTAAAAGCCGATCATTTCAACGGGTTGGCGTGTTCCGAATAAGTAGGCAGTTGTCGCCGTTTGTCCGGCAAGAGCGCGTTTGGTCGCTACCGAGTCGGCGAGGGCTGCGTCCGTCAGCAAGCCTTGTTCGCCGACGACGAGCGGGTTTTGACCGGGCGTGATGAGGAAACTGTCGAATCTGCCGGATGCCGCGAGGAAGGGCAGCACCGCGATGTTTTCGTCCACCGTGCCGATAAGATGCCCGATGATCGCGTTGTTGCCATCGCGCAGGGTATGCGTAAATTCAATCGTCAGGCTGCGCCCACCGCTGACCGTAACCGTTTGGTCGATGTTACTCTGGGAGGCGTTTTGGGCGTTGATGAAGCTCGACGTTTCGGTATCAAACCCGCGATACGACAACACCTGTTCAGTGCTTGCTTGTGCGACGATTAACCCGCGCGTGTCCACTAACCGCAGCGCCCGTAAAATGCCGCCTTCTTTCGCTTCACGCTGCATATCGCTTGAAACTTCGAGGGTTCGGTCGGTTGTTCCGCCGCCCAGCAGGAGCAGGTCAACAAATTCGCTCGTGAGTTCTTCATCCAACGTCAGGTTCACGACTGCCCGCCGCCCGTTGACGAGGTTGCGGTTGAGGGTTTCAAGCTGCGTGGTGCCGGTTTGACCAATATTGGTTTTGGTCGCGTCAAGGCTGTAAGCGCCGAAACCACTTTGAATAATGAACGCGCCGATCACCAGCGGAATAAGCGCCGCCACCGCTAAACCGAGGGTGATCTTGAGCCATAACGGCCAATTTGAAGGGCTAACGACACGCGATAAGGTATTCATGGTTACTTCTCCTGCTGCGTTTGCGCCAGCGGTTCCATCAGCGTTTCTGGCTGAATGTAGATCCGTGTGTTGACCGCGCCTAACGCATCCTTAAATTGTTCCGCCGCCATGTTCAGCACCACGCGGACATCGGTCGCGCCGATGAGTGCTGTCGCGACTTCGCTGGCTTTCCGTTCACGCAGCGCCTGTGACTGGCTTTGTTCGAACAGGCGAGTGTTTTCCAACGCCAGCGCTAAACGTTCGGCAACCGTCGTGGCGACCTCAAGCTGGTGTTTGTTCAATGGACGGTCTGCCGGAACCGCGAACGACATGGCACCGAGGTTGGTATCGCGGAATTTGATAGGGACGTTGATGATCTGTTCACCGTTCTGGGTCGTGACTTCCATCTTGCCGTTTTGCAGCGTGGACATCAACCCACCCGGCAAATCGGTCGCCTGTACGGGTTCGACGGTTTCCGCGTCCATGTTGTAGCCGATGGCTTGCCGTCCGCGTCCGGCGATATACCCGCTCCACACGTCGGAAACGTTCTGGCTCTGGGTACGTGTGTAATCTTGCAACTGTGTTTGCAGGCGCTTGATGGTTTTTTCATGGTCAAGTGTCTGCATTTCCAGTTCGATCTGGTGGCGAATGTGGTGCAGCGCCACCGCGATTTGGTCGGCTAACTGCTGGAAGGTATCGAGTTCATTCTGGGTGAAGGGATGTGACCCTTGAAAGTCCAGTACGCCGAGCAGTTGTGTTCCAACAATCATTGGTGCGGCGGCGGCGTAACTGGTAGAGGCGGCCATATGGGTACGGCGGGAGGCATCGTCGCGCAGTGAGGTGGTGTGCAGGATGCGACTGCGGGCGGCCTCGGCGACAATGTTGGCTTCGATGGAGCGAATCAAGAGGCGGCGTTGTACATTGTTGGCGACGTTGGCGAGGTTGCCGTCCTCGTTGGCGAGATACAATTCGATGAAGCGTTGGTTGAAAACCCGCCGCACTTGCCCCAGCGCCATGCTGAGGACATCCGCTTCGTTACCGATGGTCGCCAGTTCCAAGCCCAGCAGGTTAATCCAGCGGCGCTGTGTATTGACATCAAATGATTCGCTGGCGATGCGTTGTAAGGTGCCGAGAAAGGCAAATAAAATCGCGAGAATAATCAGTACAGAAATCGCGATAATGGCGAAATCACTCAGCGCAAACTGGGATGGGTTATAAGTGACGGGTTGGGTGATCGTCGTCTGAATGGCGGCTGCTAGCGCCACGACCAGCAGGATTAATGCGCTGATGACGATTAAACCCCGACGGCTCAAGAGTACGCCGGACATAATGACCGGCACAGTCAGGAAGATGACGACACTGCTGCTGACCGTCGGCAAACCTTCGTTACCGAAGAGGATGGCGCTTAATGCGCCAAGCGTAATCGCCAGCAGCACGATCCATGTGGCGCGGTTCAGCTTGCCACGTTGGATGAAGATGTACGAAAGCGCCGCCGCGATGATGACCACGATGGCACTGATGAGGCCGGGAATATCAATGTTACCACTGCCGAGGCTGTCCGGTATTTGCACGAAGATCATCGTGGCAACCGTGATCAGAATGAGTGCCAGCGACAGGTACAGCAGCACCCGCGCCCGCTGGGCATCCAACGGATTGCCGTAGGTGTGGCGCAGTGTGAACAGGCGTTGGCGGATACGGGTTATCATGCGTGGGACTCTCCATTCGGGCTGGCAGTGACCGGCGCAGCACCGAGGCGGATGCTGCTGTGGGTTGCGCCCAATGACTCGCTCAGTTCTTGTAGGGTGATGCGGAGGAGTTCATCGACATTGTTCACACTCTGGTAGCGGGTGACGATTTCGTTAATGCGTTGTTCGCGGGCGGTCGCCTCTTGGGATTCCTCAAACAAGCGGGCTTTATCGAGTGTTAAGGCCAAACGTTGGGCGACCGCGTTCACCATCTCGGTAATGTCGGCCTCTTGTATGTTGTCACCGGCTTCGACCTCAATCGCGCCAATCACCTCGCTGCCCAGCATCATGGGAACGGCGATGACCTGCTGCCCATCACGCGAGTTCGTCACTGATTCGCGGGTTTGGCTGGCTTCAAGCAGGCTCGCCGTCCATTCAGCTTCGGAAGAAATGGTGTTTTCGCTCAGGGTTACACCGCTGACGGATTTACGGGTTTGCATATAATCCTGCCAACCGGTGCGGGTTAGCTGCTGGTTCAAGCGTTGGATTTCCCGCAAGCTGGTTTCCGATTCCAAGAACAACCGCCGTGCTTCATTGGTGGTTTTTTCTTGTTCTTCGAACAACCGCGCGTTACGGATGGTGATGCCGAGTTGGTTCGCCAGCACTTGCAGCGCCTGTATCACCTCGGTCGTGAACACTTCATAGCGGCGGCTTTGAACATCCAGCGCACCGATGATCTTGTCACCATCCAAAATGGGCAGGGCTAACTCGGAACGGGTGTTGGGGAGCAGTTCGTTGCGGTGATGGAACGAGTCGGTATCGTTCGCCAGCACGGGCTGTCCGCTGCTCGTCACCCGCCCGATCACGCTCCGGCTGCCAACGGGCAAACTGTGCCGCCGCGCGAACAACATCTGCCCGACTTCACCGGTACTGGCGGCCAACTGCGCGTTCTCTCCGGCTTCATCCAAGAGGAAGATTTGAACATGGTAGAAGGCAAAGCGGTCACGGATGAGGTCAACCGCTTGCGGCAGCAGTTCGTCTACCTTCAGCAGCTTGCCGATAATTTCACCGGTGGCGGCTGCGGCTTGCAACAGGTTGGCGCTGTTGGCAGCGACTGCGGCGGCTTTGACGGCTTGTTCGGTAAAATAACGGGTGGTGGCACTGACGATGACCAGCGTGACTAGCACAATAAAATACGGAACTGCCGGGTCAAAATCATTATTAATCTGCGCGGTACGAACGATCATAAACGCGACAGTTCCAAAACAGATCAGCATCACTGCCCGGTATAAGTTGCGTTTTGCCAATGTCGCAGCGGTCACAACCGCCAGAACACTGTTAAACATCAACCACCAGAACTCAACGCTGAGTGTGGCGAACATGCCCAACAAGCCTTGCGCGATGATGATGAAGCTCACCAGTCTGACGTACCCCCGACGCAGCAAGGCGTACGTGAGCAGGTTTGTGAAGAAGATGATGAGCGTGAACCCGAACAGGATGAGGCTGTTTTCGAGCGTCGCATTCAGCAGCACCATACCCACTACGGCAATACCACTTGCGGCGAGGAAAATGAGCACCATCGCTTGCAGGTAGCGATAACGATACTGCCCTAAAACTTCAGCGTCCGCGTCGGGGGCTTTGGTAAACCACATCATGCTTGACCTCCCTGCGTTGTTTCAACCGGAGGCTTGCCTAACCGGATCGATACTTTATTAGCCTTGAGGACATCCTTCAAACTGCGGGCGGCGCTGGAGAGGGTCATCTCAACTGTCGAACCACTTTGCAGACGGGTCGAAATTTCGTTGACCAACGCCTCGCGCTGGGCAATGCGCTGGCTGGTTTCGTACAGGCGGTTGGCTTCCGCCGCCATGCCTAACTGTTCGCTGACTTCTTCCATCATCGCCAAATCTTCCGACGAAAGTGTGCCGTTTTCGTCGAGTTCAAATTCCATCGCGCCGATGACCTGCCCGCGTACTCGCAGCGGCACCGAGACGACGCTGCCATCCTTTTCGTGACTCTGCACCGGCTGGTTGTCGGTGATGGCCTGCTTCAAACCGGGTGTCCATGTGTTATCCACGACGGCGAGGTCTTGGTTCAGGTCAAGGTGCAGTGCGGGTGAAGACTGCTGATGCAGGAAGTCTTTCCAGAAACGCCCCGTTAGGCGGTCGTTCAAGCGTTTGACTTCCTCGCTCGATTGGCTCATCTGCGCCACCAACTGCTGGTTTTCCTGCAAGCGGCGTTCGGTTTCCTCGAACAAGCGGGCGTTATCAATCGCAATCGCGACGTTATCCGCCAGCGATTGGAAAATCGGTGTGTCGCCCTCATCAAACGAGTCGCTGATCTTGCTCTGTAAGTCCAGCGCCCCGATGACCACATCACCGATACGCATGGGGAAGGCCGCCTCGACCATTGTATCCGGCAGGAATTCGTTGCGGCGGTGAACCGTGTTGTTCGAGTTGGAACGCGCGATGACATGCTGGTTATTCAGCGTCACCTGCCCGATGACGCTCTGGCTGCCGATGGGGAGGCTGTGCTGGCGGTCGATGAGCATCTTGCCGACTTCGCCCGTGCTGGCGACCAAACGCGCGAGGCCGTTGGGTTCGGTCAGGAAGATTTGGGCGTGGTAAATATTGGGGTAGGTTTTGCAGATTTCCTCGACCGTATTCCGCATCACTTCGCTGGGGGCCAAGCGCCGCGAAATACGCTGGGTGATCTGGCTGGTCAACTGCGCCGTTTTCATACGCTCGATTTCGGCACCCGCCGCGCCTTCGACACGGTTGGTACGGGCAAAGCGCAGGAAGGCGTAAATCAGGAGCGCTGAGACCGCGACCAGCAGCACGACTGAAGCCATCGAGTACCACGTGTCAAGCGGGGCTGTTGAGTCTGATGGCGTAATGACCAGTGCCGCCGTCTTGATGCCAATCGCGATGACCGAACCCAGCAGCAATCCCCATTCGTCAAGCAGCAAGCCAGAGAGAACAAGCAGGATGAGGAAAAGCATACCGTCTTGAAAGGTGTTCGCGCCGCTGCCGATGGAGAGCGGCCCGAAGCTCAGGACGACCATCACGACGATAATGAAACCACCGAGCCGGCTTTTACCGCCCCGTGTGACCGCGATTGCGCCGATCACGCCGACGTAAAAAATACCGAACAGCACGGTGAAAAGGCTGGGGCTGATAACATTGTCGCCAAAAACGGCTTCCGGCGCGACGAACGTAATCACCATGAACAGCGCCGCGCCCACGAAGGCCAGCACCGAAATCGCGTACACCATCCGCGCTCGATCACGTTCGACGAGGCCGGTATACCGGGAGACATCAAAGATGCGTTCTAAAAAGCGGCGCATAAACCTTACTCCGCACTTGTTTCAGGATCGGTTTCAGGGACTTGGGTTGCCAACCGGATACGCGCTCGCCGCGCACCGATGGCTTTGCCCAACTCAGCAGCCGTTACATTTAGCATACCCTGAATGTCAAGCTGGCGTTGGAGTTGGGCGGAAATATCATTCACTAAGGATTCGTTGCGGGCGATTTGCTGGCTCTGGCGGTAGGCTTCGATATTTTCCAGCACCACCCCGAACTGGCTGACGAGCTGGCTGAACAGGCGGATGTCGGTTTCGGTGTAGGCAAAGGCTTGGTCACTGCCGACACTGACGATACCCACAATGCTGCCATGCCCCATCACGGGAACCAGCAACCACGACCGCAGCGTTACGCCCACATCCATATCCGGTGTGACGGCGCGTAAGTCCGGTAGGTAAAGGGGTTCGGCCTTTTTCCACACGGCTGCCATTTGGCCGGTCAGCGGGATACTGTCGCCTGTGTTCGAGGTCTGGCGAATGCTGCCGTCGATGCGCTGGGCGACGACCTTCAACTGCTGTTCGGCTTTGTCGTACAGGCAGATGCTCATCTGGTTTTGCGGCAGCATTTGGGCGGCCTCATCCAGCATCGTTTCAAGCGTGGTTTCCAGCGCGAGTGAAGCCTGTGCGCTCTGGCTAAAGGCGGCGATACGCTGAAGTTGGGACGCGCGGCGTTCGGCTTCACTCATGAGGCGGCGGTTCTGCAAGGCGATGGCGACCTGTGAGGAGACCGTTTGCGCGAGGTCGATCATCGCCGGACTGATAATTTTCTTGTCACTGAATATATCAATCCCAATCGAGCCGATTGCCCGATCATGGACCACGAGGGGGACGATAACGATTGAATGTGTACCAACACTGCGTAAAAAGGCGCGGTTGTTCTCATCCAATACGGGGCTGGTGTTGATGTCGTCGATAATGACCGGTTGGTAATTTTCCTGATTGATGAAATTATACAGCGGATTGCCTTCGACGCTGATTTGAACACCCAACGCACCCTGATTAGGATATTCACTCACTACGGTCGCGAACTTCTGGTTGGCATCCAGCAGCGCGATACCGCAGTGGTCGACTTGTAAAAGGGTAGCGATGTCGTACACGCTTTGCTTAAGCAGCGTATCTTCATCTTGCGCCGCGCTGATCCGCGATTCAATCTGCTGCAAGCTGCGGAGTGTATCCACCTGTTCACCCAAGCGGTTCGCGCTCTTACGTACATCACCCAATAAGCGCAGGTTTTGCAGACCGATATTCAACGGAACTGTCAAAATTTGTGCCAGTTCTAACATTTCCGGTGTTACCGTCCGATGCGGTGAGTAAATATCGAGACCAACACCGCCGATAATCTGGTTTTCGGTGATAATGGGTACCAAGCCCAGTGAGTAGATTCCAAGCTGTGTTAGCACGCTGCGGGTCGCTGGTTCGATAATGAGATCTTCGCGGCTTGGCACGTACAGCGGTTGGAAATTGCGCTTTTGCAGCGCATCCCACAGGGGGTTGTTAATCAGCGGCAGACGCGCGTTCAGCGCCCCTTGTGCCGGATACTCGCCAACGACGACCAATGTGTTCGGGTCGTCGGGATCAACCAGTGTAATACCGCAGTGGTCGATGCCGAGCAGCCTCACGAGGGCTTCGCTGGCTTCGTTCACGATCAGGGTTTCATCGGTCGCTGCCAAAATGCGGCTCGACACTTGGTTAATACCCTGCAGCTGGCTGACGCGGCGGCTCATCTGCTCGGCGGCATGTTGGGTTTCGCGCAGCAGGCTGTGGTTCTGTAAGACGATGCTCATCTGGTCACTGAGCGCGGTATATAAACGCCGCTGTGTCGCGGTGAACTTGCGCGGTTCCGTAAACGAAATGTTGACCATCTGCGTGACCAGCCCGCCCTGTCGCACGATCAGGTTGACGAAACTCCGTGAGCCGGATAGTTCCACAAAGTTGCTAATCGGGTAATCGCGGTCAGAACCTGCCACATCCTCGATGATGGTGACGTTTGAACGGTTAGTCTCCCAATACGTTTGCATCTTCCGCAGTGCATCCACACCCATCAGGTCGCGCAGCGGCATCTGGATGACCTCTTCCCCTTCTGGGGCGAGCAGGGTGTTAACGGTCATCTCTTGGATGGTGTTCGTTTCGTCGTAGCTGATTTGCAGTTCACTTATACTAGATGAGTCCGGGCTGAGGAGTTCGCGGATGACGCGCAGCACGTCTAAGGTGTCCTGTGCGCCCAAGATCGCGCGGTTGATCTCGTATAGAAGCTGGGTTTCTTCGAGTGACTGCCCCGTGATTTGCAGCAGGGAGCGGTTTTCCACCACGACGGCGGCTAAGTCCGCCATCCCCCGCAGCGCCCGCATGTTGACCGCAGCAGCGACCTCATACTTGCGGTTGGTAAACACCAGCAAGCCGACCAAGTTGGCATTCACCACCATCGGCACGATTAAGATGGAGCGCACCCCTTGTTCAAGCAGGTGGTCACGCTCGGCATCGCTCAAGTAAGTATCCCTGCTTACTTCAGGGATATACAGCGTTTCCAGCGACCGCAGTGTGGAGTGTGCCGGGAAGCTCTCCATCGGCTCAAGGTACTCGGTGACTTGGGCAGTGCCGTCGTGCAGTTCGGCGGCAATTCGCAGCATCGGCGGCTCACTTTCCGGCTCGACCAGCGCGATTCGCCCGCCTTCATACATGCGTCCGGCGAAGTTGTGAACCGCTTCCAAGATTTCTGCCGGATGCGTGCTGCGGTAAATAATGTTCGAGGTTTCAAACTGGGTCTGTACGAGGTTCAAACTCTCAGTTGTCTGTTTGAGCAAGCTGCGGTTTTCGAGGGTGATGCCGATCTGGTCAGCCACCGCCCGCAGGTTCGCGGCCTGCTGCGGCGTTTTGTCGCCCGCTTCGTTGGAGGCTAACCCCAGCACACCGAGCAAGCGCGTCCCCGCTAGCAACCCGATGACCAGAATGCTATTCACGTCTTCCGCGTAAAGCTGGGCCGTGCTTTCCGGTGGCAGCGCGACCGCCGAGCCATCTTTTTCCAGCACGACGGTTTGGCTGTTGTGCAGTGCTTGTAAGAGGTTGCTAAAGCCAGCCGTATCCCCACTAAGGCGGTCAATTTCAGTGAGGGGATGGATACCGTCGCGGTTCGCCAGCATCACCGTTTCGAGGCTGCCCGGTCGTTCGTGCGCCTGCATCGGGCGGTTGAACAGGGCAATCGTTAGGGCTTTCACATCGGCTGGCATGGCTTCGAGCAGTTCCGTGCCGATGCCCTCAAGGGTATTGGTCAGCGTAATATTGCGGTTCGTCTGTACCAGTTGAATCGCCATCTTCTGAGCATCATGCGCTTCTTCGAGTAAGGTGCGCGAATGGATGAGGGTACTCATCTGGTCGCCTAGGCTGGCGAAAGCGTTGATCTCGTCGTGGGTAAAGCTGTGCGCCGCGCGGCTCATCACCAGCATGGCCGCGACAGGATGCCCATCAATCAACATCGGGATATTGATGTAGCTTTCGACTTGCAGCGTCCCTAATAACTGGTGCAGCTCGTCGCTCTCATCTTCCGGTTGCAGGTCGCGCAGGGTATGGAGGACATACGGCTTTCCGGCGAGGATGCTCTGGCGCAGGTTGGGCGAGGCGTTCGACCACGCCATCACTGCCGTATCCGTCCAGTTATAGACGCGCTCCCGGTTCGCGCTGGCGATCACCTGCCACCCGCTGATCTCCCCGTTTGAGTCGTACACAAACTGGCTGATGCCGAGGAAGCGCCCCGTTACCGGCAGCATATGCCGCGCGACGGTGGCCGCCATCTGCTCGTAACTCATGTTGGCCGTCAAATCCGCGAACGTGCGCGACTGCCGGTCAATTAACGCCTCGTGGAATGACACTTCCAGGTTCAGGCTGTTGACCTCGATCAACGCCCCCAGTTGGTTCGCCAGCAGTTGAAACTGTGTCTGCTCATCCGCGCTCAGGTGAATCGGCGTGTTACGTGCGTTAATGCCCAGCGTGCCGATGACCCGACCGGCGAACCGGATGGGGAAGTTGGCGAACGAGATGACTTTGTACGCGCCCAGCCAATTGCGGTAGGTGGAGTTGAGCTTCTCGCTGCCCGGCACCTGCCCGACGACCAGCGGCGCGTTGTAATCGAGCGTATCCACATCCAGCGGATACCCCATACCCGGCAGAGGGATTTCGACGCTGGTGCTGCCTTCATACGGCTGCTCAGGGTGCGCCCATGCCAGCGTTTGCAGCCGGAATACCTGATTGGCGTAATCGTGCGTCACGCGGTTGATCGAGACAAACTGCCCCTCTTGCAAGGGCATATGGCGTGCAATCGCCCCCGCCATTTCGGGGAAGGTAGTGCAGCTTGTCAGCTCGGCGTTGGCGGCAGCTTGCCGACGGATTAAATCAAAATGCTTATCGGAGGGTTGTGTTTCAGACATGACAGTTACTCGGTAAATGATGCTTAACGCGACCGAATGATGGCAGCAAAAAATAGTGAGACCTATGATTAGTCTCTATCTGTTCACATCATATACGAATTTTAGAAACTGAAACCGTAAGAATGCCATCCTACGTCGTAACCTTAATTCGTCTACAACTCTTGCTTGTTTTCTCGGTTGGGATTAACGGAACGGTGATGGTCGCGTGGACGAAAATCGTGCTGCCCGCGTGATCGGATGCGGGCGTGTCGTGGTTCATCGTTGGGGAGGGTCTGCGGCCCTCCCACCGGTATCGCCTATCTTACTTCCACTCCCAGACTTCTTCGCCCGAAAGGAGACGGCGAATCTGTACCGGGAACTTATCGGCATCCAGCGGCTTGCCGAGGAAACCGTTGAAACCGGCTTTCTTGGCGCGGCGCATCTGGTCTTCGCTGGCTTCTGCTGTTACCGCGCAAACGACGGTATCCTTTAGACGGGGATGGGCGCGTACTTTTTGCAGCGCTTGGTAGCCGTCTTCGTAGGGCAAACGGATGTCCATCAGGATCAGGTCGACGCGCGGCAGCGTATCGGCAAACTGCACCACCTGCCAGCCGGAGGTCTTCCACTCGCAGCGCTGCACACCCATAAAGGCCAGCATCCGGGCGATCAATACAAAATTCGGCACATTGTCTTCTACGACCAGCACATGCGCCTCACCCGGCTCAATCGTGGTATGCGGCGTAGCGTTCGTTGGTTGGACCTCGCTCATTACTGGCGACTCCTAATATAGTGGTAAACTTCGTCAGGTAACTTGTCAACATCAATCGGCTTGCGGATGTACCCGGTGCATCCGGCCTCTAAACTTTTCTCACGGTCACCGTCCATCGCGTTCGCCGTCAGCGCCACGATGGGAATGTCACGCAATTGGTCTATCCCGCGCAGGGTACGGGTCGCCGTCAGACCGTCCATCTCTGGCATACTCATATCCATGAGGATGAGGTCGGGCGGGTTTTGCTGCGCCATTTCGATGCCGGTACGGGCGTTATCAGCCTCTTGAATCACGAAATCATAATCCGAAGCCATCAAGATACGCCGCACCAACATCCGGTTATCACGATTATCTTCAATATACAGCACAGTTGGCATACGTTTCTCGCTCCCTTACTGCCCTGCCAATCGTCACTTGGCGGCTAAGTCAGTCAAACATCTGTATAAAGAGTGCTGTCTGTATCAATTATCATACAACACAATCTTGATTGATTCATGAAGATCGATGTAAGACTGTCACATTTACCGTGTGATTTATACGAATATAAACGGAAATTTCACATTTCGTTCCGTCTTAGCACCACCCCGACATTGTACCGCAGAAAGGTTATGGCGAGACTAACTATTCAATGAATAGAACTGCACAGGGTCGCCCCGCACGGGAATTTCTGCTATCCTAGCCTACAGCAGAAGCCGGTTCTCGCGTCTGCATATTTACAACGAAAGGGAAAGGAAACCACTATGGCGAAGAGTTACAGCGCACCCCCCGCGATGCAAATTGACCCCAACAAGAATTACATCGCTCACTTCAAGACCAACCGTGGTGAGTTCGATGTGCATCTCCACGCGGCGGAAGCACCAGTTACCGTCAACAACTTCGTGTTCTTGGCGAAGGACGGTTTCTACGATGGTCTCAAATTCCACCGCGTCATCGCTGACTTTATGATTCAAGGCGGCGATCCGTCGGGTAACGGTACGGGCGGCCCCGGTTATAAGTGGAACGACGAACCTTCGGCACTCAAACTCAAGCACGACGGCCCCGGCATCCTGAGCATGGCGAACGCTGGCGCGAACACCAACGGTTCGCAGTTCTTCATCACCCATGTCGAAACCTCGTGGCTGAACGGTAAGCACGCGGTATTCGGCAAGGTTTTGGGCGACGGTCAGAAGATCGTCAACGCCGTGCGTCAGGGCGACACCATCGAATCGATCACGATCAAGGAAAGCTAAGGCTTCTCTGTCTTGCTGCCCTCCCTGTTACCACGGGGAGGGTCCGATCCACTCTTAAAATCACCCCAGATCATGAAGCGAGGATGCCGATGACCGGAACCAACGCCTTCACCATTCGCCCCGCCGAACCGGCTGACGCACATGCCATCGCCCACATTCAAACCGAGACATGGCGCACCACGTATGCAGGGCTGATCTCGGCGGACTTCCTTGCCAACATGGATGTCAACCGCCGCGCGGCTGTCTGGCACAACGGCCTCACTGACCCGAACAACCGCAACTGCTTTTTCGTGGCGGAAGCCGTGGGTGGCGACGTGGTGGGCTTTGCCATCGGCGGGCCGGAACGCGACGCGAACCCGACTTATAAAGGTGAACTGATGGCGATCTACCTGCTCGACAGCCACCAGCGGCAGGGCATCGGGCGGCGGTTGGTGCAGGCGGTGGCGGGCTGGTTGGATGCCCATCATTATCACACGATGCTGGTCTGGGTGCTGGCGGGGAACGCCAAAGGGATTCAGTTTTACGAGTCGATAGGTGGGGCGTACATCTCCACCAAGACCATCCACATCGGCGGGGATGACCTACAAGAACAGGCTTACGGCTGGCTCGACCTCGCGCCGCTGCTGGGTGGTTAAAAGTCAAAAGTCAAAAGTTAAAAGTCAAAGGATCAATCCTTTTTAGCGGCTTAGGGAAACGATGGCAAATTTGGCAGCAATTTCGGCAATGGCAACGCTATTCTAGCGCCCATTCGGCGGCTGGCCCGGCTGGTTTCGCGGCGATGTTGGCGAAAGGGCTGCCGCCGCCATCATTGCCATTCAAGTTATTAGTTATCAGTTGCCAGTTTACAGTTATCAGTCCAATACAAAAGACATTTTTTCGCCTTTAGTCGATAATCTTTAGTCATTCGTCCAATGCAAACACGTTTTAACCGCAGAGACGCAGAGGAATACAGAGAGAAAGACGTAGGTTCAGAATAGAACAAAAGGTCTAAATTGTCAAGTTAGAAGTTGGTTTGTGTGGGGTTGGGAGGAGGTTGGTAGATGCTCGTTTTAGACCCCACCCCCAGCCCCTCCCCAAAGCATTGAGGAGGGGAGCAAATACGAAATACGTTATGCCGTTCAGCAGTGCTGTTGCCTTGATTCCCCTCCCTGTTACTACGGGGAGGGGTTAGGGGTGGGGTCTAAAAGGGGCTGGGGTTAGGTGACTAGGAGCGCAGCAATTCTTCACCGATACGCTGGACAACAGCATCCGTGTATCGCAGAACTTCGCCATTTGTGAAGCGCAAAACACGCAATCCGAGGCTTTCTAGAAATTCGGTACGGAGTTGGTCGTTTTCCTGCTGTTCCTCGTGGATGCTGCCATCCACCTCGATGACCAAGCGTGCCGTTGTACAGTAAAAATCCACAATGAAACGGTCGATGGTATGCTGGCGGCGAAATTTGAAACCCAACACCTGTTCCTTGCGGATGCCCTTCCAGAGATGATTTTCGGCAGGCGTGGGTTGAGAACGCATTTCACGCGCGAGAATTTTCGTTTTGTCGTAGATCTCTTTAGCAGTGTGGGTATGCACCCAACCATTTTGAGGGCTGGGGATGTTGTCTGATGCGTCGGCGGTCATGCGAGTTTCCTTATTTGGGTAATTATTGATCCTATTCGACGCGGGATGGAGTGAGTAGATACAGGATGGTTACGAATACGATTTTACGGAAATTGCGGGGTGCAAGTGCGGGAAGTGCTGGATAACAACGTGGGTGTATTGGAAAGCCGGAACTACGACCCCTCTGACATTTTGGGTGTCCGCCGAAGAACCTGTCTGGAAATGACCCATGCTCCCCGATCTCCCCAATCCTCTTTCCCCACTGCATAGAGAAAGAGGGGGCAAAATCAACGAAGCCGACCCTCAATAACCCAAATGAAGGCGCAGATTGACTATTAGGCAGGTTCTTATTGAACAGGCTGCTTGCTATATTGGGGTTCGATCCGATCCCAACTGATGTTTTGATCAAAGCCCTTTAAATACTCAAGCGCCTCTTCCAAAGTCTCAAATGCCCGATACCGCAGCTTAAACAGCGAAGATCCCATTGCACCCGTCATCTTAATTAATCGTGATTTTTCGCGGATACTAAAACTCCAGCCGGCACGCGGATGTGTCCCGACTTTACGAAGAATAGTCATCGAGTCTTTCATGGAGACCGCTTCCAGCACATCCCCAACATCGTTGATCGAATGCACGATCTCGCGCGGACTACTTTCAATCATCTCCATTGCTTTTTGCAAACACGCTTGCATGTCATCGGGGGTCACGGTGCCGAAATAGCGGCTGTAGAGAATTTCATTCTCAATATACCAATCCAGTTGATATGGCATGATTAGTTTTCCTTGTGCAATTGCTTGACTTAACGACAGACAGTGATTCAGTATACAAATGTTGCGATATTACAGCTCACCTCACTTGAGATGGAACCTGTACCCGGCTTTTTTAACGGCCAAAGCATTCCTCTTTCACGGGTCGTTGATGGAAATGGCAGATGTACGAATGAGTGTTGGATCAACCCGTTCTAGGATGTTGAGTGCTTCATCTAGGCTGTAGGCGGATTTCAGTTTCTTTTTCAACAGCGTGGTAATGACAGATGCTGTGAACTGCATCATTTTTGAAGAGTTAATCAGTATCCACCAACCAATATCCTCATTTTCCATAGACTTCGAAAGGGGCGCGGTTTCCCGAAAATTGAACTTGAGATCATGTACCGGAGTTGCATCAATTATGATATGAACAGGTGCTTGTCCTGTCGCGACACACGTATGACACTCGTCAGTGAGACGAATGATTTCATCTGCCGGTAAAACATGCGTCAGCTCAATCAAGAGAACCCGTGATGGGATAACCCAACTCATTTTATAGGGCATCAGACTCAGACCTTTTTTGTGTTGACACGACTGCGAAAAACCTCATCAAGATATTGCGTAGTGATAACCAAGCAATACTTCTATATTGATTTAAAGCCTTAATGTATGTTAATAGATGTAAGGTTTTTGTGAATTTTGTAAGAAAACCCGCTGGCTATCTTTGCAATTTTCAATGGAGAATATAATTGCAACGGTCGTTGTTTTCGCAAGGCCGTTTATAGCAACGTTTGAATACGGTTTGTAGAAATGAACCGCGCCTTCACAAATCGGGGTCAGGAAGGATCTGCTCACCTGTTATCACCTGTAAAACAGGCACATATCTGACCCATTTGATAACCCCAACAAAAAAGCGCAGACTTTCGCCCACGCTTTCCTGATACCTTAACCAGTTATCGGAATAGTCTAAGACTATTCCCTACAACAGAATTTGCATTGGACTCAGTACTCGGTACTCAGAACTCAGTACTGTTTTCAACTACTGCGGCCCTGCCACCGCCACGATGTAAGCCTCTGGATTCCAGTAGCGTTGAATGGCCTTTAGCAAGTCGGCTTTGGTCAAGGCGTTGATCTCGCCGGTAAACCGCTGTAGGTTATCCAAGCCTAGACCGTAGCTTTCCATGTTGAGGATTGAAGCCGCAATGCCCTCGTTGCTTTCCAATTGCAGCGGCAAATGCCCGGTGAAGTACGATTTGTTCTCGTTGATGTCGTCGTCGGTCACTTCCTCGGTCACAATTCGCCTGATCTCGCCAACCACACTCTGAATAGCCTGCTGCACATTCGACGGATTGACACCTGCACTCACGCTCCATGACCCCGGCCCCAGCCCGCCTTCAAGGCTGCTGTAGGCATAGTAGGCCAAGCCCTGCTTCTCGCGCACTTCGTCACCGATGCGTCCCATCATGCCGAACTGCCCCAGCACACTGTTCACCAGTGTCGCCGCCCGGTAGTCGGGTTCAAATCTGGACGGCCCCAGCACGCCCATGACAATATCCGACTGAGTTTTGCCGGGAATATTGACGGCTATCTGCCGCGTTTCATCGACCTGCTGGATTTCCGGCAGCACCGCTTTTGCTGGTTGGTCAGGATTTTGCCAGTCGCCCAGCTTGCCCCGCACGATTTCCACCGCATCCGCCGCCTTGACCGCACCCACGATCACCACAATCATGCCCTGCGGCCCATAGTGCTTCCGGTGAAAAGCGTTGATGTCTTCCAGCGTAATGCCGGGTATGGTTTCCAATGTGCCACGCGAACTGTAATGGTACGGATGACTTTCAGGATACAGGTTTTCACGGAAGGCTCGCCCCGCACGGAAACGGGTATCCTGCTGCCGGTACTGCAACCCCGTCAGGATTTCACCGCGCAGCCGTTCGACCTGCTGTGCCGGAAAAACCGGATACCGCAGCACATCGGCCAGCAGTTCGACCAGCACCGGCAGATCTTCGGCCAACGCCTTGCCGCTAAAGCCGGTGGTATGTGTCCCCGCGCCGACATCCAAATCCGCACCGATGTCCTCAAGGCTGCTGTGGATGGCATCGAAGCTGCGGTTCTTCGTGCCGCGCATCAAGGCCGAAGCTGCCATGCTGGCTGTGCCGCCCTTCGCCGGATTTTCGTAGATGCTGCCGGCTTCCAACGAACCGGCAATCACGACCGACTGTGCCGCGAAGTTTTCGTACACCAGCACGATAATGCCGTTTTCCAGTTCAACCCGTAGGATATTATCCGGCCCCGGAATTGATGAGTTACTCATTCCTCGTCCTCCTCGCCCATGTCCATCCCCTCTACGCCAGTTGGCACGAACCAACCGACCGTCCGGTTTTGTGGACGCAAGTATTTCCCTGCAACGGTACGCACATCATCAATCGTTACCGCCGACAACTTATCGACATAGTTTAAGAACCACTCGTGGCTCTGGAAGTTTTCGGCAAACGCCAGCCAGAACGCCTGTGAAGTTACCCGTTCGGTTCCGTAGGCAAACAACGCCCGTGCCTGCTTCTTGGCTTTATCCAGTTCCTTCTGGGTAATGTTCTCGTTCAGCATCCGGTCGATCTGCACATCCAGCGCCGTTTCCACTTCTTGGATTGTTCGGCCATCCCGTACCGTTGCCACAAGGTCGAACAGATACGGGTCAATCGACGGCAGCAAACCGCCATCAATATCGACGGCTAGCTCGGTTTCGACAATCGCCTTGTACAAACGGCTGGTCTTGTTGTCGATGCCACCGCCGCCCATGCCGCTCGGCCCGGTTAGCACACTGTTCAAAATCGCCAGTTTGAACCAATCGTCATCGGTTGCCGGTGGTACATGATAGGCCACTTCGAGGAACTGGGTATTCCCCGGTCGCTCGACCACCACCCGCCGTTCGCCGCGCTGTTCCGGCTCCGGTCGCACGAACAGGTTCGGCTTCTCGCCCGCCGGAATGCTGCCGTAAAGTTCCTCGATGCGCTTCAGCATCGTCTCGCTCTGGAAGTCGCCGACGGCAATGGCAATCGCGTTATTCGGCATATAGTGCTGCTTATAATGCCCGTACAGGTCGTCACGGGTCATGGTTCGCAGGTCGGTTTCGTCGCCGATGATTTCGTGGTGATAACCATGTACGCGGAAAGCCGCCGCCCGCACTTCCTCGCCCAGCCAGAACATCGGCGAATTTTCGCTGCCCTGACGCTCGGAGATAATCACCGTCCGTTCGGACTCTACTTCGTCTTCCTCAAAGATCGTGTTCGTCATCCGGTCGGCTTCAAGCTGCAAGCCGAGGTCAATCCGGTCGGCTGGCATCGTTTCATAGTAGGCCGTGTAATCCATCGACGTTTGGGCATTCCAGTTGCCGCCCTCCCGGCTGATCTGCCGGTCAAGCACGCCACCGGGGAACTTTGGCGTTCCCTTGAACATCATATGTTCAACCCAATGTGAAATGCCGGTTTGCCCTGTTCGCTCGTTGCGGCTGCCGATGCGGTACATCACCCACCAGCTAATCACCGGCGAACTGTGCTGTTCCTTCAAGAGAACCGTTAGGCCATTACTTAATTGATGGCGGGTCACACCTGCCATGTTGACTCCTTATACTACGTGGTTGTAATGCAGAAACCCATTGTACCTGCTTATGGGGTATGGAGATATAGACGACCAAGCAGGGCATGATCTCACCGACCACACACCTAGCTCTTAGTCTAGCAAGGTTCGCCAGCCAGTGCTATTACCGCCGGTACGGTGAAGTCATTTTAGCGGTGGTGGAATGGCTTAACGGCGTTCGATACGCAGGCGAATGGTGACTTCATCGCCTTCGCCAACATTTTCGGCTTTCTGGATTTTCGCCTTGATCGGCACAAGGTAAAGGCCATCTTTGGGGAATAAGGAGGTTGTCCACTCGGTTTTGCCGATTTGAACGCTGACTGGAATGACACCCCAGCCGTAGGTCACTTCGCTGGATATGGCTTTGATGTCATCGCTGTCTTCTTTGGGAATGGCGACAAATAAAAATGGTGATGGCCCGCGCCAGTAAAAAATCTCGCCGCTGAACTCGATTTCCATTGAGCCGCCTCACGCTATCTATAGACCTTTATATCCAGAGTATAGCGATTGCTGCGGCGTATATCAAATGTTCTAGGGATGACTTTAAGCCGAAACGGTCACTCTGTTCCAGCAGCGCCATTCGCCTAAGCGCCGGAAGGTTTTTCCCACGTATAGTAAATGAAATCCTGCGGCAGGGTTTCGCCGCCGACGCGGTGAATTTGTGCCAGCGTTTGCGAACGGTGGTCGGTGCTGTGGTTCAGGATTTGATACAGCGACTCCCACAACGGCGTACGGTACACTTTGCTATCCGTCCGGCTGGTGTATTCGAGGATACCGTCAAGGTCACCGTCAGGCAGGTTGTGCAGGTATTCGCGCCACGCAGCCTCGACCCTATCCCAGCGGCTGCGGATCGAGTCGTAGGTCGGGTAATGGGCAGCCGGTTGGAAGGTGTCCGGCGGTAAGCTCTGCACCCGCCGCAGCCACAACCACTCGACTTCCAGCATGTGGACGACCTGCTCGTGTACCGAGCCAATCGAGTAATCGGTCGGCTGGTCGAATTGGCTGGCGCTGAGTTTTTCCACACAGGCCCACAGCTTACGATTCGCCCAGAAGTTATAATCGAACAACCGGATCACATCCTGTTTATTCATGTTCGCTCCTTCGGTAATGCTGCCGGATTTCACGCTGATTATGCCCGTAACCAGATGTGCAGCCAACCCATCCTTAAGACCAGCGGTTACACCGTAATACGCCTCAGGCACATTTAATGATAAAATCGCACCATGATTTGTGGTTTATCCCAGCAAGGATTAGCTTATGGTCAACTATTTAATCATTATCGTCATGGCCTTATTCGCTGTCGTTCCGGTCATGGCGCAAAACGCACCCGACCAGATTGAAGCGGCGTTAGAAGATTTGAGTACACTCGTTAATCGTACCGTGACCTTAACACAGGTGGATTCGTGGAATTACCAACAAACGGTGTACGCATCGCCCGCGCTGGGCTGCCCGCAGCAAGGAATCGCCTACGCGGATGTGCAGACGAGCGGCTTCCAATTCATCATCACCTATGGCGGCACGGTCTATGACTATCGCGTATCCGAGGATGGCAGTATCGTGGTGCTGTGTGGAACCGCACCCGCGCCAGTTACTGTTCCCCCCTGCCCGCCGCCGGATGACCCCGACTTCCTGCCACCACGGTTGAGCAAAGACGCGGAGGCACAGGTGGTCGCCGGTGGTCTGCCGAACGTCCTGCGTGAACAGCCGGGGAGCAGCAGCCAACCGTTGGGGCAAATCCCGCCGGAAGACTCGTTCATTGTGCTGGACGGCCCACGCTGCACGACACTCGATAAAATCGTCTGGTGGCAGATCAACTATAACAACCTGATTGGTTGGACAGGTGAAGGGCAGGACGGTGAATACTGGTTAGAACCGCTCACCAACGGCGCGACACCCACCCCGACTGCCCCCACCATTCAGGACATTACCACCGGGAACGCCAACGCGGTTAGCCAACTGTATACGGCAGATGTGGATAGTCCCTACATCTTGAACACGTTGGACGATACCAACCTGATCCTCGGCGGCGCGGATGGTTCGATCACGCTGCTGGACTACCGCACCAATACCGTCCTCAGCACCGTCGCTGCCCACGACAGTGCCATTTCGAGCATCGCAGTTGGCATCGACAGTCTGCGGTTTGCTTATTACGTGGCGACCGGCGACCAAGAGGGCATCATCAAAATTTGGAATGTCGATATTCAAAGTTTGGCGCTGGAACCCCTCGCCGAAATCGCGGCTCACTCCGGCGCGGTGACCAGCCTGACGTTCGACCAGCGCGGCGCAATTCTGGCATCCGGTGGTACGGACACCAGCGTTCGGCTGTGGAGTATGCCGGATGGCGGTTCACTCGCCGTTCTGAATGGGCATGAAGCGCCGATTACCGAAATCGCGTTCAGCACCAGCGCCCTTGTCTCGCACGACTCGAACGGAAAACTCATGATCTGGGGCATTCCGACGGATATTCCTGCTGCTTAATCGCTTGTTTTGACATTACGCGCTATAGGGAGAGATCATGCCAGCAGCAACACCCAAAACGAAGCTGTTCGTCGAGTCCAAGATTAACCGCGCTCCTTATTTCCGGCGGGCATGGCTCTCGCTGTTAGGCTGCATCGTTGCCATTCTCGCGATCTGGGGGTTGTATGAGGCATCCAACCTCGAAAAACTCCCATCGGGTTTATGGCTGCCACTGACGATTGTGGTGGCGCTCGGTGGTTTGCTGTTTCTTATTCGGGCGCTGGTTAATCTCGTCCGGTGGTTCCGCACCAAAGACGAAACGCTCAAGTTGTTCAACAAGGGCATCGTCCGCACCCGCAACGGCCAAAATGAAACCTTCGGCTGGGGGTCGATCAAAACCTACCGCGAAGGCAGCAAGGAACTGCGCCTGACGATGAAAAACGGGGATGTCCTGACGATTGACCGGCGCTACGGCGAGTTCGAGCGCTGGGCATCGTATATCCGCCGCTACGCCGCACAGATCACGGGCGTACATATCGCCCGCGCCATCCGCGAGGAGCGCCCTGTACACCTGCATCCTAAGCTGGTGGTTTGGCCGGGGGGTGTGGAGGTTGATAAGAAGGAAATCCCGTGGGCAGATGTGGAAGCGCGGCTGAATAAGGGTAAGCTCACCATTTACCAGAAATCAAAGGCGGGCGGCTTCCAAAAAGTGCGCCAATATAAGATGAACACGGTTGATAACATTGGTGGCTTCCTCGAAGTCGCCCACTCCACCATGAAGAATCACCAGCGGGAACGCTTCGGAGTATGAGCCATGCGTCACGAACCTGTCCTCAGCCGCCACCGCCTGACACCCCGTTACCGCTACGCGCTGGCTGTGCTGTGGGGGCTGCCCGCGTGCATCCTGCTGGTTAGCCTGTTGATCGCGCGGGGGGTGAGCCTGCACTTCGCTGACCCGCGTTTGCTGCTGCCGCTGGTGGTGATGGCACTGCCGGCGCTGTACATCTGGCGCGAGGGTGTGGATGTGCTGACGGAGGGGCTGCACATTCGGGTTCACGGCTGGCGCTACCGCCCGTTCGAAGAACTGGATAACTGGTATCTGGATAACCGCCCGAACCGCCGCCTGCTCACCATTTGGGATCAGCAGGGGCGTAAGGTGCTGGAATGCCACGCTGCCCACCTGACTGATTTGCCCACACTGCTCGCCACGCTCAAGGCAAAACTCCGCTACCGGAACTGGCCGAGTTAGCAATTCAGTTTGAACCGCAGCGACGCTGAGAATGCAGAGGAAGTACAGAGAGGTTAGTTGAAAGTTGGTGAACGGATGACAGACCGGATCATTACCCTGAGCATTCCCGAAACCTTATATGAGCGTATTCAAGAAGAAGCTGTTGGTACGAAGCAGCCCATTGAATCGCTGATGATCGACCGTTTAGCGGTGTTGTTTAACCGTGTTGACGAAGCGCTCGACGTGAATAAAGCCTTGGATGCTTTGGAGGCGTTCAAAGATTATGAGTTGTGGGCAATAGTCAGCCGCCGTTTATCAGCGGCTGATGCTGAACGTTTGCACGAACTCAACAGCGAGGAAAAACGCGACGTACTCACTGCAGAAGAACAACTCGAACTCGATCAGCTGCTTGCACAGGTCAACCGCGATATGCTCTTGCGGTCGAAGGCACTGCTTCTGCTGAAAGAACGCGGACATGACATTAGCACCTACGTTATAGCCTGATAAGCCAGCTAAACCACCCATCCCCTCCTCAAGTTGCCACGATGCGTTATAATCCCTTTGTCTGTTTGCGAAGTATGGAGAAATGACTCATGCGTAAATTAGCGTTTTTGCTATCAACACTTTTCGCTGTCTGTTTGTTAATCCTCAGCAGCGTACCCATGAACATCGTGACGGCTGGCCCCGCGATGCAGGCCACCTACGACCCGCGCCCGCTGTGCGCCGACCGTACCGGCGCGACCACGCCGATTGTCCGCTATGACATTCCCTACGGCACAGTTTCCAGCGGGGGTATTTACTGCCGCCCGTTGGTGCAAAGCGGTCAGTATCTGGTAAACGGCGCGGAAATCGGCAGCCAAGCGGCGATTGACCTCGGCATTAACCAAGCGGTTGATGTGTATGCCATTTTATTCGGTGGTGGCACGGTAACTAGCTTCAACAACCCCTTCAAGATTTGCTTGCTCGGCGCGGGCTACATCTACTTCTTGGATGCCAACCAGTCACCGCGTACCTTGCAGCAGTTGACGGGTGAGTCGGACGGCACATACACCTGCGCCAGCGTCTCGACCGCCGGTATCGTCATGCTGACCAATTCGGGTGGGGCGGCTCCGGCAGCGCCAGCCGTTACCGGAACACCCGGTACCCCTGTTCCCGGCGCGACGCTCGCCCCCGGTGTTACGGGTACGCCAGCGGTGATTGGCGCGGTCGGTAACTGCACTCTGACGATTAGCAAGACGGTTCGCCTGCGTGCCGAAGCCAACACCACCAGCAAGATCCTGACCCGCCTCGCCTACAACACCACATGGACGGTGACAGGGCGCGTCGTGGGTTGGTACCAGATTATTTGGAAGGATACGCAGGGCTGGGTAAGCGACCAATTCGCGCGCGCCACTGGTCAGTGCGGTAACGGTTAGTTCATCGTTTCATTCGCGGCATTGCCGGAGGATAAATCCTCCGGCAAGCTGAATAAAGCCCCGTAATGGTTATTTACTTATTAAAATGGTAATTGGTCGGGTTGCGCCGCATGAGGCTAAAGCCATCATGCTGATCACCAGACAAGCCTGCTAAAGCGGCTTCAAAGGCAAGTGTCAGCGCCTCCAATTATTTACCATGCTAATTCGTAAATCACCATAACGGGACTCAATGACCCTATAAGCAGTTATTTGTGGTTAGGGTTAATGCGCCCCTACAGCATCCGCTACCCCATCATTTATTCAAATAGCGCGTCTCCAGCACCTTTTCCAGCACTTTCCCCTCGTTCAGGCTGACATGGTAGCCCTTGGCGTGCGGGCGGGAACTGACCACTTCTTTCAACTCACCATCCACGAAATGACCTGCCGCGCCATCGTCGAAGGCATAACCTGCTATCAACGCGCCGCTGCCTACCAAGCCCTGATACGATGGGCGGCGTTGGGCTTCACCATCGTAGTGGGGCGTGCAACTGCCCTTCAAGAAGCCGAGGCAGGGCAGCGCGGTTAGATCGCCCGGTATCGAGTCAGTGAGGCCGCGCTCGAACCAGCAGATCGACCCCGCGCTGATACCTGCGAGAACCGTTCCCTGCTCGTTGGCACGTTTGAGGATGTCCGGCAGTTCCCATTCGCGCCACAGGGCGAGCATACTTTTGGTGTTGCCACCGCCCACATAGATGATGTCCTGACCGAGCAGAAACGAGTTGAGGTCGGCGGTATGCGGCTTGAACAGCGAGAGGTGGCTGGCATGGCAGCCAAGCTGGTTAAAAGCATTATAAAAGTTGACGGTGTAATCCAAACTTTCGCCGCTGGCCTGCGCGAGAAAGCAGACTTTCGGCTGCGGCTTGCCGGTTTGGGCGATTACGTAACGGTCGAGGGCAAGGTTCTCCGGCTCCATCGAAAAGCCACCACCACCCATCGCGATAATATGAGCCATCTTCAGTCCTTATCCTATTAATAAGCGTATGCTGCCGAGTGTAACACGCTTTAGGAAGTGGGCTTTGAGGCCATGATTCGGAAACTGCACACGATTCGCATTTTTCGCAAAATTCGCAACTTTCCCGCTGAAATGGCTGGCGGGAGTCTCTCGTGCATCCGCCGAAGTGACATTTTGTGGCGGCGGGAGGCTCGGCTGTTCCCGCTGAAATGTCACTCGTGCAGCGGATGGCTCCCGTGTATCCGCCGCTGTACCCATTATGGCGGTTGTGAGGGAGAATGCCGCCGAATGTGCAAAGACAATTGCGGATTGAACCGCAGAGACGCAGAAAAGAAAAACAAAACGCAAAGGCGCAAGGAGGCAAAGAGGCAAAGAAGAAATTCCAATTAAACCGCCAAGTCGCCAAGAAAAGACAGAGAAATACAAATACAGATTAACCACCGAGACACAGAGGACACAGAGAGGGTAGGACTACCTTAAGTGGTGGAGGGTAAATTCGACCCCACCCCACGACGGTACGTTCGCACGCTCACCCCACCCCAACCCCTCCCCGAATACAGGGAGGGGCTTTAAAGACTTTTATGGCTCACCATACATAGGAGGTTGCCATAAAATTCGTCTCTACCGCTTCGTGTGGTGTTACCACAGAGAGATATACAAGAGACATTATAGCACAAAAATTCTTATTTGATGGTTCGAGTTTTCAAACCTTTGAGGGAGGTTTTTGATGGGTGTGGGTTCGAAAGACATTTGCGAAGTTGATTTTTATGCAGACGGACGCACTGTCTCGCGTCCCTACAACCGCGAGAGTGTGTCGGCGCAGGGACAGCAGATAGGCTGGCCGTTACTAATAAACGTTGTCAAAGGCTTTCATAGAGACGCGCGAGGTTACATGGTCAAGTGTACCACGCCAACCTGTGCGGCTTGTCCATATACCGTGTTCGCAGACTGCGGTAAGATTGCGCTATTCCATAAGCGGTATGTGTAGGGAGTGCGCGGATGACGAAACGTATTGGTTATGGCTTGTTCGTATTTTTACTCGCGCTGCTGCCGTTGAGTCTCGGTACGGCTGCGGCGCAGGATGAGACGCTGACGATCTGGACGGTTTATAACTCCGACAGCCCACAGAATGACCAAGACCGCTGGATGGCGGCACTCATCGAAGAATATAAGGCGGAAGGTGTGACGCTTAACAATGTCACGCGCCCCTTTGACACGATCAGCACCGACCTGAACCTCGCGCTGCTTTCGGGCGGGGATGTGCCGGATGTGGCGTATGTGAGCGCGGCGGCCATCAGCCCGTTCGCCATCAACGGCACGCTGACCGACCTGCGCGGGTTCATCGAGCAAGCGACGTGGAAGGACGACCTGAATCCGGTGGCGCTTTCGGCCTGTACCGCGCCGACGGGCGAAATCCTGTGCATCCCGACGACGATGGCAACCACGCTCACGTATTATTGGTCGGATGCGTATCCGAACGGGTTTGACGGCAGTATCGAAGGGCTGGCAGACGCGACGACGCAATACGCGGTGACGGGCAAGAGCGCGGACTTTTTCGGCTTCGACGTGTTCTTCTTCCCGCTGCTGACCAGCTACGGCGTGACATTCGCCGATGCGAACGGGTACGCCACATGGGCATCACCGGAAGCGGTGAAGGGGATTGAGGCGATCCGTGCGCTCTACGCGGCTGACGAGATACCGGATACAGCGCTGGCGGCGGGCTTCGACTACGAGAACAACTTTAAGGATGGCTCGGCGGGAGCATTTCTCGCAGGGTCGTGGTCATATGTGTTCCTGAACCCGCTGACATCGCCGGCAGGTGTGGAATATCCGGCGGATTCAACGGCGATTGAGCAGGCGCTCGACTCCGGCGACTTGCAGTTCGCGCCGCCGATCAACACCCGCGACGGCAAACCGGCGACGCTGCTGGTCATCAACGGTTGGGCGGTTCCGGCGGACTCGCCCAATCCACAGGGCGCGTTGGACTTCATCAACTGGCACGTGACGACCGAGCGCAACGTGGCCTACGCCAAATCGTACGGTGGTTTGCCCACGCTGAGTTCCGGTTTAGCGGACGCAACGTTTCAGTCCCCGTATTGGGTGGGCGTTGCGGATATCTTGAACCAATACGGGGTGCCGCTGCCGACCTTTTTTGACTCCAGCGCGGGCAAGCAGAAGTTCGCGGATACAGTGGTTGACCTGATCCAGAACCCCGACAAGGACATCTTGAGCAGCCTGCAAGCGGCACAGGATGAGTACAACGCCGAGGTGGATGCGAATAGGTAGTTAGAAGTCGTCAGTTAACAGTCAACAGTCAACAGTCAAATGTACCAGTTAGCCCCTATAAAGAAGTGTTAGCAGAGAGTGTAGGGACGAGATACCTCTCGTCCGCTGTTTCCTACCCGATAGCAATTTATCGTTTCAATGGTAACCTGTTGAATAAAAACGAGCCTCTTGCTGAGGCTCGTTTTGTTTTACTGTTTTTGGAGGAGGGCTGGTCGGGTGAGCGCGGCGGAAATCCAACCTTCGCCGCCTTCGAAACGCACATACAGCCATTCACCGTCGTCGCTGCGGTCGATGACCTCAAGCGGGGTGCCGTTGGCGAGCTTGATGAGGATGGTGTCGTTGGTGCTGGGGCCGGAGCGAATGTTGACCACGCCGCCGCTGGTCGCTACGAAGCGCATCTCGGTCGTGCCGTCGGGGGTTGTGGTGTTGTTCGTAGTGGTTGTCGTGGTTTGACCGGCGCATTCGGGCTGTTCCGCCAACCACGCGGTTGCCGCTTGTATTACGGGGTCGTCGTCTGTGCCGTAGACGCTGTAATCGGTGGGGATGACCACATCGGGTTCGATAAAGGGCGGCAGTGGGTCGCCTTCGGGCGTGATGCCGACATCGCTGACGACATCCATAATCGAGCCATCAAAGAGTGGGATGATCCTCAGACCATCGCTCAGATAACCGCTGGTGGTTTCACCGAAGATACGGGTCGCGCCGTCTTTGCGGCTGCGGAAAATATAGGCGGTCATTTCGCCCATGCTGGCGGTGTAGGGACTGACGAGTACCGCGATTGGCGGGTCTTCGGTTTCGACCAGATAGGGATCATCGACACGGTAAAAGTCGGTCACTTCGGGGAAGCTGTCGAACTCATAGGTGTACCAGCTCACATCACCGGCGATGTCCTTGAGGCCGAACCAGCGACCGTCCCCGCGCAGCGGCGCGAGGGCAAGGCTCATCACCAAAGCCTGCCCACCGGGGTTGCGGCGCACATCGACAATCCAGCCGCACGTCCCTTGCTGATCGATCTCGCGGATGAGCTGCTGTGCGTCATAAGAATAATCGAAATCGGCTCCGCTAACGCCTGCGGTATAGGTTTCGATATAGCCAATTTGCGGGTCGAGATGCCAGCCGATGACCGGAAGGGAGGTGCTGTAAAAACCGGATGTTAGGCGGAGGCTGAAGCGTCCGGTTTCGCCGGGGCGTTCCACGTCCAAGCGAATGGTTTCACGCCCATCCGACTCAGGAATCCGATCAGCTTGCCGGTCGTTGATGGTATAAATGAGGTCGCCGACCATCAAGCCCGCGTCGCCGGCAGGTGAGTCGGGGTAGACCATCGTCACGGTCAGATAATCATCTGTCGCTAACTGTTCCGCTTCGAAGCCGTAGCCGCGACTGGAGATTAGTTCCTCCGGCGAAATGACTTCGGCATTATGGGCGCTGATGTCGTTGAGCTTCACGAAGACATCCGACAGCGCCTCGCGGGCATCATCGAGTGAACTAAACTGGTCAACTGAGTCTAAGGCATCTTCAATGAGTGTGTCCCAATCGACTTCGCTGCCATAGACGAAGTTGGCGCGTACCATCCGCAGCGCTTCGCCCAAATACAGCGGCGCGGAGACATCATCCTCGAACACGATGCTTTCGGTCAGCGGCAGCAGGTCATCATGCGGTGCGGAAATCAGCAGATAGTCGTAGCGACCACCACCCGCAGCATAACGGCTGTCGTCGGCGATGAGGCTGGTGTACTCTGTCCGGTTGGCGCGGCTGGTGTAGAGGCAAATGCCCATCTTGCCGCCGTTGACAATTTCATAGTCATAGCCGGGGATGTCGTCCGCCATGCGTTCGCAGGCATCATCGAGCGAGCGGTTGTGGATGCGGCGGCTGGGGCGGGCATCGAACTGGATATACGAGTCGCCGTTGGTATAGGTGTAAACGCCGGAAGGGACGAGTTCGTAACCCTGTGGGAGTTGGAAGCTGATGCCGAGGGTGTGGTTAAAACGGGTTTCCCAGTTGCTATCTTGGGCGTTGGCCTGTGCCATGCTGACGGAAAGGGTCAATAGGCTGCCAAGTGTAAAGAGGATGTTCCGCCAGTGTTTCATCTGCATACGCCTAGCTCCGATTCATACTCAACCTGCCTGTGATGTGGAGGGGATAACGATGTTATCATTTCATTGTAACGGCAAGTATCGTTCCGAAATGTGAGAGTTATGTGAAATCGGTATAGGCAGGTCTATAGAAGGTTAGACGAGCAGAAGCAGCGTCCCGCAAACAATCAACGCGAGGCCGAGGAGCGCCTTGCGCGATATGCTTTCTTTGAGGAAGAAGAACGAGAAGGCGACGGTGACGACAATACTGAGTTTATCTATCGGGACGACAATGCTGGCGCTGCCTTCTTGTAGGGCGCGGTAGTAGCACAGCCACGACAGACCGGTGGCGATGCCGGATAAGCCGATGAACAGCCAGCTCCGTTGATCAATCCCTTTGATGAGCGTGTATTTCCGCTGGCCGATGACGATGCCCCACGCCATGATGAGGACGACAATCGTGCGGATGGCTGTACCCAAGTTGGATTCGACCCCTTGAATGCCGATTTTGCCGAGGATTGAGGTGAGCGCGGCGAACAGGGCTGAGAGCGCGGCGAAAAAGAACCACGACCGCGACTCGGCACTGTTATAAGCGAGGTCTTTACGCTCGATCATGAGCAGCGTCCCTGCCGCGATGCCGACCATCGCTACCCCTTTTAACACGGTCAGGGTTTCGCCGAGGAAGATGAAGGCCAACAGCATGGCGAGGATGGTGCTGCTTTTGTCGACCGGCGTGACCTTGTTGACGCTGCCGATTTGCAGGGCGCGGAAATAGCACAGCCATGATGCGCCGGTGGCTAAACCGGAGAGGATGAGAAAGATGAAACTGTGGAAGGTGATGTCCGGCAGGGTATTGGCAGAACCCACGATAAACACCATGAGCCACGAGAAGATGACCACAACGACCGTTCGCAGCGCGGTGGCGAGGGTCGAATCCACGCCTCGGATGCCGACCTTCGCCAGAACAGCCGTGAGACCCGCGAAACCAGCCGAACCGACCGCAAATGCTAGCCACATGATGGATTACCTATCACACAAATAGGCCAATAATCAGCCTATGGCTTTAATCATAGCGAGGCCGCCGGACAAAGCAAAACGGCGGTAATGATTTTGAGGGCGTAAGATAGTATGCGTATCACTGCTCTAATTGAGACGTGGTATCAATTTAAGGGAGTCGTTTGCATGGATGTCATTATTATTGGCGGCGGGGTGTCGGGCTTGAGTGCGGCGATGTATCTAGGGCGTTTCCGGCGGCAGGTGCTGGTGGTCGATGGGGGAAAGCCAGCCAACCGCTTTACCCATGCGTCACACAGTTTTTTTACGCGGGATGGGATTGCGCCGGGGGAACTACTGGCGATTGGGCGGGAGCAGTTGGCGAAGTACGACACGGTGGAACTCAAAAACGGCGAGGTGACGAGTATTGTTGAAGATGCGGGTCGGTTTACGGTGACATTAGCGGACGGCAGCCAGTACCAGACGGGCAAGGTGCTGCTGGCGACCGGCCTGAAAGATGGACTGCCAGCGATAGCCGGTATCGAGCCGCTGTGGGGCAAGAGTGTGTTCTCGTGTCCGTTCTGCGATGGTTGGGAGCATCGTGACCAACCGGTAGTCATCGTGGCGAATGCCGAGGCGGCGTTCCATGTGGCGAAGCTGCTGCGGGTGCTGACGGCAGACTTGGTGATCTGCACCAACGAGCCAGCCGAGTTTGACGCGGAACAGGCGGCGAAGCTGAAGGAACACGGTATCCGCGTGATCGAAACGCCGATAGCACGGTTCGATGCCGAGGGTGAGCAACTGACGCAGATCGTGTTTAAGGACGGCAGCGTGTTACCTCGAACGACGGCCTTCATCCGAACATGGCTGATGCAGCCGAACAGCCTTGCGGAACTGCTGGGCTGCGAGACGGATGAACACGATATGATTACGATTGACAGCGGCGGACGAACCTCGGTGAAGGGTGTGTATGCGGCGGGCGACTTGACCGGACAGGCACGGCAGGTTGTGAACGCGACACATCAGGGGGCGTGGGCGGGGATTGCCATCAACAATGACCTGATTGCCGAGCAGTGGTAGTGGTAAGTAGGAGAAATACGGGAGAATTGAACCGCCAAGTCGCCAAGAACGCCAAGATCAAGGCGGAGAGATTTAACACAAAGGCTCAATGGCACAAAGGCACGGAGGGAATACG